>Ga0210409_10000050_pt1 | contig 263839 bp, 216 predicted proteins | sample IncBWH17MmetaG_FD_161649 | JGI IMG/M metagenome (GOLD analysis project Ga0210409, IMG submission 161649) | Forest soil microbial communities from Barre Woods Harvard Forest LTER site, Petersham, Massachusetts, United States - Inc-BW-H-17-M | ecosystem: Environmental > Terrestrial > Soil >...
TGGCGTTTGCGCAGCCGCGCGAAGAAGAATTGGGGATCTGGGCGGGAATGTTTCATCTTGCCGACAAACTGAATCTCACTTACAACCTCTTGCCCTCGCTGCACGTGGCGTTTGCCGTGATTTGCGTAGCGGTATTCTCGGCACGCGCTTCGGTAGCAGGCAAAGTGCTCCTATGGATTTGGGCAGCGATGGTCGCGGCCTCTACCGTTTTGATCCACCAGCATCACCTCTTGGACGTCGCGACGGGCTGGCTCCTGGCTCTCGTTTGCGTCAAGTCAATCTTCGGCCGGCTTGCGAGCGAATCCCGATCGTCCTGACACCGCGTCTCGATCCAGACGGAGCCCAAGACAAGGTTTCACACAGGAATGTGTTCCTCCCGTGGCACTTGCGCCGGAGATAACTTTGTGTTCCTATGCGGGCACTCCGCTCGTCTCCTATGGAGGCCAAATGGCAGATGTCGACTTGCGCCCGATGAGTCTCGGCGAAGTTCTCGATCGCACCTTCACATTGTATAAGCGAAATTTCTGGCTGTTCGCCGGAATCGTCAGCCTGCCATATCTTTTGCTCCTGGTCGTAAACGTAGGCGTCGCACAAATGGGCAAAGGAGGGAGCGCCGTCGATCCGAAGGGCGGAATGCCGTCCACCAGCTTGCTCGCGGGTGCGTTTGCGGGCGGATTCATTGTTGTGGTGTTCTGGCTTCTTCTCACCGGAGCTGCGCATGCCGCGACAGTTTTTGCGGTGTCTGATCTCTATCTCGGGCGTTCCGCGAGCGTGCGCAACTCATACAGCCGCGTGGGCATCAAGGTTTTTCGATTCTTGTGGATGTTCCTGCTGTTTCTTCTTGTGATCGCAGCTTGTATTATTGCGATTAGTGTTGTGGGCGGCGTACTCCGTAGCCCCGTGCTGGTCATTCTTGGAATGATCCTGACGTTTATCCTTATATTCGTCATCTTATGCCGAGCGGCGGTAGCCGTTCCGTCGGCCATGCTGGAAGATGCGGGTACAATTAGAGCCATCAGCCGCAGTTTTGAACTCACCAAGGGACACGGCTTTCAAATCTTTCTGATTTTTCTACTGGTCATCTTCCTTAGTTATGTAGGCATTCTGATTTTCCAGGCTCCGTTCATCTACTTACAGACAGATGCCCTCAAGTCGCACCAGACGCTTTCCTTCGGAATGGTCATTTTGGAAAACCTCTCGGCATTCGTGTCCCAGGTTCTCGTCGGGCCCATCGGCACGATTGCGTTCTCTCTGATGTATTACAATCTGCGCGTGCGCAAAGAGGCGTTTGACGTCCAACACTTGATGGCCTCAATGGGATCGCAGCCGCCTCCGGTTGCTCCCTCAGCCATCTAAATGGAAGGACCACAACCGGGGAGCGCGTTGGTGCTTCTAGCTATTCCTTTGCAGTTCGTGCGGTGCGCCGCGTTGCTGCTCATGGCCACGGCCTGTTTCTCCGCGCAACAGACTGTCACTCCCCCTGTTCCTCAGGAATATGACCTAAGCGAGTATCAGGCGGAGCTCGATCGCTGCGCCGAATCCCTCAAAAACCCAGGCGAACTCCATTCATTGCGGAGCTCTTTGGCGCCCGCCTGGCACGTACATGCGGGAAATTCCAGGGTCGAGATCTCGACGGAACCGATCACGAACGAGCTTCGTGAATTGGAAGTTCGCCCACAAGACTCCAGCAAGATTATCCGCGACCTTAGTCTCCGACTGGCAGCCATGCGCGCGGCTGCCGCGGCACTGGAGACTCAAGAGACGAGAGAAAATCCAGAGGCAGCAAGGGCGCGGCTGGATAAGATTCTGGCAAGGAAAGAATTTCAGGGGGCAAAGGGTCCCAGCGCATCGGATCTTTTGCTGGCGCGAATCAACCGGTGGATCGTAGAGAAGCTCGCCCGGCTTTTCATGCGGCTGCATATCAGCGCCAAGACCGGTAATGTGCTGGCGTGGAGTGTCATCGTTCTGGCCTTTCTCTCGCTGTGCTACATGGTTTGGCGATGGCTGTCCGGCAAACCGCGGACCGCGGAGAATGTGCCGGCGGCGAAGGCCGCTCCCAGCGATGCGCGGCACTGGGTGGAAGAAGCGTTGGCCGCCGCCGAGCGCGGAGACTTCCGGGAAGCGATTCACTGTGCCTATTGGGCCGCTGTGGCCAAGCTCGAAGATATCAACGTGCTGGCACGAGACCGCGCGCGCACACCGCGCGAGTCGCTGCGCCTTTTAGAGCACCACCCCAATGAGGAACGAATGCTCCGCGGCCTGACGACACATTTCGAATTGATTTGGTACGGCTACCGGCCAGCCTCGCCAAACGATTGGTTTCGCGCCAAAGAAGAGTTGGAGAAAATGGGATGCCTAAGGGCCTCGACAGCGCCGACCGCAAACTCCTGATTGGCGCGGGCGTGCTGCTGGTTGTGATGTTGATCGCTTCTGCGCTGATCTCGCCGCCAAAGACTGCGGGGGGTTCCGCATTTCCTTCGAGCTATTCCGCGGCATGGGACGGCGCGAAGGCTGCTTTTCTGGTGTTGCAGGATTCCGGCTACAAAGTCGAACGATGGGAAAACGCTCCCGCGGAAATCCCGGGGGATCATTCACACGAAGTCTTGATTCTCGCGGAACCCTTAATAGGGTTTTCGACGGATGACCGCGCGGCAATCCGTGAGTTTCTGCGAGACGGAGGCCGCATTCTGGCAACGGGTTCAAGCGCAGCAAGGCTTCTTCCCGATGCCGAATCGTTCGAGGAAGGCGAGGAGTTCGAAGAGCCGAAGACGTTTACACCGCAGGTGCCTTCTCCGCTCTCAGCGGACGCGCCGGAGATTCGCATGACTCCGCCCGAGAACTGGCATCCCAAAGCGCCTTCGCAACTTGTGATTTACGGAGCGAAGGAAACGGCCGCGGTTGTGAGCTATCAGTCTGGACGAGGGCAAGTGATCTGGTGGGGCTCGAACACGCCGCTTACCAATGGCGGAATACGCGACGCGAGCAATTTAATCCTGTTTCTAAATTCGGTCGGGCCTGCGAGCGGCACGAGGATTCTGTGGGACGAATACTTTCATGGCGTACACGGTTCGCTGTGGGCCTACATTCGGCAAACTCCGCTGCCCTGGGGAATCGCCCAGCTCGGTTTGGTGTTTGTCGCGATTGTGGCGACATTTTCGCGAAGGCATGGCCCCACGCGAATGCCTGCAAAAGTTTCGCGGCTCTCACCGCTGGAATTTGTCGATACGCTGGGAGATTTGTATGCCGCCAGAAAAGCGGGAACGGCGGCCGTCCAAATTTCCTACCAGAGGCTGCGATTCCTGCTGACGCGGCAACTCGGGCTCGCTCCGGATGTGCCTGCCGCTGCGCTTGCACACAGCGCTTGGGTAGCCCTGGGATGGAAGGAGCAGCCTTTCCTCGGCACCCTAGAGCGCGCCGAGCGCGCCATTCGACAGACCGAACTGAAGGACGATGAATCGCTCTCCCTAGTGCAGGCGATTTTTGACTACATGGCGCGCCTCGACGTGAGACGCTCGCAACCAATCGAAAGGCAAACGGAATGAACAAAGCGAATGATTTGGCGGTGCACGTTCGCGCCCAGCTGGCGAAAGCGATCGTGGGGCAGAAGGACGCGCTCGACCAGTTGTTTCTGGTGCTCCTCGTCGGAGGCCATGCGCTGGTGGAGGGCGTGCCGGGCCTGGCAAAGACACTGGCAGTGAAGGCGTTGGCGCAGATTTTCCAGCTGAAGTTTCAACGCGTGCAATGCACTCCCGACCTGATGCCCGCGGACGTGCTCGGCGCCAACGTATTCAATCTTTCGACCAGCGCGTTCACTCTTCATCGCGGACCGATCTTCACCGATCTTTTGCTCGTGGATGAGATCAACCGCACGCCGCCGCGCACGCAGTCCGCTCTTCTGGAGGCCATGGAAGAGCGCCAGGTCACCATCGATGGCACGCGGCACGAGCTTTCCAAGTTCTTTGCCGTTTTTTCCACGCAAAACCCCATCGAGTTCGAGGGCACTTACCCGCTGCCGGAAGCACAGCTCGACCGGTTTCTGGCGAAAATCCGGATCGGCTATCCGGAAGCGGAGCAGGAGGTTCAGGTTCTCCAGAATGTGCAGAATGGTTTCGATCCGCGCGAACTGCAAAAAGTTGGGTTTGAATCTGTGCCGGCGGAGACGCTTAACGGCGCTAGGGAAGAAACCGCGGCCGTACGCGTGGAACCCGCGCTTTTCCGCTACATCGTTTCGCTGGTCGCGCGCACGCGCAATTGGCCGGCCGTCAGCCTTGGCGCCAGCCCACGAGCGGCCATCAGCCTCATGGCTTTTGCAAAAGGGATCGCCGCGACGGAGGGCCGCGACTTCCTCATCCCCGATGACATCAAAGTCGCCGCGCTCCCGATTCTAAGGCATCGCCTGGTTTTGAAACCTGAAGCCGACCTCGAGGGAATGACCGCGGACCAGGTAGTTCGCGAAGTCATCAAAGCCGTCGAAGTCCCCAAATGAAAACGTCGTCACAACTCACTCCTCCAACCATCGGTGCACGAGGAAGAGCTCCGGGCCGCATTTCGTTTGCGTTTGGCCAGCGGTTCTTTCTGCTCCTTCTCATCGGGCTGGTGTGGCTCGGTCCGGCCTGGGCGAATCCAAGGTTTCTTTTTGCCTTGCTTGCCTGGGATGCCGCGGTGCTATGCGCCTGGGGTTTGGATCTGCGCCGGCTTCCGAAACAGGAACAGTTGGAGATGCTACGCGTTTGGAATTCCACTTTGCAGTTGACGGGTGAAGCCACGCTTACGCTGCAATTGCTGAACCGGAGCGAATGCTCGATCACCGCGGAAGTGCAGGACGATGTGCCGGTTTCGATGCGCGGCGAAATTCCGAATTTGACGATCATCGCTCCGCATGGAGGGATGGGGACCGGAACCTACGATGTCTGCCCGCGCGAGCGCGGAGATGTGATTTTCGGAGCTGTCACCTTTCGCTACCAGAGCGCGTGGCAACTAGCCGAGCGCTGGGCCTCTGCCGCGACAAAACAGACGATTCGAATTTACCCCAATCTGGAAGAATCCAAGCGCGACACCATCTACCTCATTCGAAGCCGGCAGATTGCGCTCGAGAAGCGGCACAAGCATTTGCCCGGCCAGGGTCGCGAATTCGAAAGCTTGCGGGAATATCGCGAAACCGATGAGTGGCGCGACATTTGCTGGAGCGCCACCGCGCGGCGCGCCAAGTTGATCAGCAAGTCTTACCAGATTGAACGCAGCCAAACCGTTTGGCTGGTGCTCGACGCAGGCCGCCTTTTGCGGGCCCGCGTCCTAGGCCTCAGCAAGCTGGATTATGCGGTAGGCGCAGCGCTTTCACTGGCGCAGGTCGCGCTGTATTCCGGCGACAAGATCGCGATGCTGGCCTATGGACGCCGCGTGCAGCATCGCCTGCCAGCAGGGCGTGGCCCCTCGCAGGTGCGCGCGCTTCTCGAAGCACTTGCGCAAGTTCGCGGCGAGGAATTGGAAGCGGATCATCGGCGCGCAGTCGAGGCGCTCGCTATTCTCCAGAAGAGACGCAGCCTGGTAGTTTGGCTTACGGATCTTTCCGAGACCGCGACCACTCCTGAAGTTGTCGAAAGCGCCGTCCATCTGGCGCGGCGGCACCTGGTGCTCTTCACCGTGATCGGCCAGCCGGAGCTGCGCGGAATGCTCCGGGAGCGCCCGAAAGATGCAGCGCAAATGTTTCGAATCGCCGCGGCGCAGGAAATTGTGCAACGCCGGGACGTATTGTTGCGCACCCTGCGACAGCAGGGCGCGCTCACGCTGGAAGTGGACCCTACAAAGCTTTCTTCCGCGGTTGTGAATCAATATTTGCTTGCGAAAGAGCGCAGCCTCATCTGAGTTAGGAAGCTGGCAGAGTTGCAGGCGTGGTTGAAGCAAGCGAGGCGTTTGCGGATGGTTTTCGCAAGAGATACAAAACTAGGATCGTGAACAACCCGCCCGCGAGCATGAACTTGACGGAGTAGGGGAGATTCGTTGGCGAGACGAATCCTTCCACAAAGCCGGCGATTAAGAGCATCGGAATCGTTCCCAGAACTAGCCGCACGCTGCGCGCGCCAGCACGCACCAGCGATTCGCGGCGCGGCAATGAACCTGGAAAGAGCAGCCCGCGAGCGATTCCCAGACCAGCCCCGCCGGCAATGAAGATGGCCGGAAGTTCCAGCACACCATGCGCGGCAACAAAACTCCACAACGACAGACTCATCCCTTCGCGCCAGCAAGCGACGCTCACGACTCCCATCAATAACCCGTTTACCAGCATCATGTAGACGGTGCCGATCCCTGCGGTGATTCCAAGTGCGAACGTGGCGAAGGCGACGCTGATATTGTTCGTAAGTATTGCGCTGGACGCCGTGGCCTTGATGGTCACAATCGAATCCGTCCACATCTTGTGCTTCTCGATGGTTTCGATCATCCCGGGACCCAGGACGTGGCGCGAAAAGCTAGGGTCCGCGATGCCCATCAAAAACCCCGCAAAAGCGGCGGCCAGAAAAATCACGAAGGCTGCAAGCGTATCGGGAAAAGTCTCGCGGAAAATGGCCGGGTATTCGTCCTTGAAAAAAGTCCACATCCCACGACCGCTGGCTTTGCGGCCCATATAAATCAGATTGTGAGCGCGTCCGAGGAGTTGATTCAGGTAAAGCGCTAGATGATTGCTGGTAGGATCTTCCCGTACGCTGGCCAGGTCCGAAGCAGTCTGCCTGTATAATAAGGCTAGTTCCTGGAGTTCCGCGGGCGAGAGTGCTGAAACACCTTTTCGCCCGCTAATTTCCATTAGGCGTTCGAGCCTGGTCCAATGTAAGCGGCGCTTTTCGATCCAGTGAGTGGAGATCACGGATGGATTCTCCCGACAAGCTTACCATTGATACGCCGGAGCAAACTTCGCTGGAATTTCCGCTCGCGGGCATCGGCAGCCGTTTTCTGGGGATGGCGGCGGATACGGCCATCCAGGTGACGGTGGGAATCGTCCTCGTCATTGCTACTGTGATGATATTGCCGGGATTCAATTTGTTTGGAGCTTCGGCGTCTCAGTGGGTGATTGCCGGAGTAATCATTGGGATTTTCTTGCTCAACTCCGCCTATTTCGCTTTTTTTGAAGCGATCTGGAACGGGCAGACTCCGGGCAAACGCTATGCGCAATTGCGCGTGATGAAAGATGATGGACGGCCCATCAGCGCGTACGACGCCATTATTCGCAATCTTCTACGGATTGTCGATTCCTTGCCCGCGCTGTATGGCGTCGGATTGATCAGCATGCTGTTCAGCAAGCAAAGTAAACGGCTTGGGGACATGGTTGCCGGCACCGTGGTAGTCCACGAAAAATCACTGGAAGGCGTTCGCCCCATCGCGGATTCCGGGGTCGACGCTTCGTTGCCTCCCTTCGATGCTTCGAGTATCACCCTTGAGGAATTGCGCCTTATTGAAACATTTATCCAGCGCCGCAACAGCTGGGATCCCGGCGTGCGCACTTCGATGGCGGCGCAAATCTCGACGCGCATCTCCGAAAAACTCGGAGTTCGCATCTATGGCTGGCCGCGAACCGAAAATTTTCTCGAAGCGGTGCTCCGCCAAGTCCGCGCTTCGGGACGATTTCGCTCGTAGGTTGCGATATTTCAATTGTGGCATGCAGAAAGCTGGCCGTGCACGTCAGGAAAGGGTCCATCGGTTTGGAAAAATCGCTTCCCAGCCACTACTACACGTCGCCGGATATTTTCCAGCGCGAGAAGGATTTGATTTTCACGCAGGAATGGTTTTGCGCCGGCCGCGAAGAGGAACTCCCGTCGCCGGGCAATTCGAAGGTGCTGGAGGTGGCGGGAGAAAGCATTCTAGTCGTTCGAACGATGAATGGCGAATTGCGCACCCACTACAACGTCTGTCGCCATCGCGGCGCGCGGCTTTGTGAGACGTCGCCGGATTCCCGTTGGAACGTAAATCTGGCTGGTGGAGTAACGCCGACCGGGTCGATCCGCTGCCCTTATCATCAGTGGACGTACAATCTGGAAGGCGAGCTCGTCGGGTCTCCCTTCTTGAAAGAGGCAGAAGGCTTCCGCAGAGAAGAGTTTTCTCTCTATCCCGTCGGCGTGGATACCTGGGGCGGGTTTTTCTTCCTGAATCTGAATTTGCAAAATCCGTCTGCGGAAAAGCGCAGCGTGCGCTCGCAGCTCGGGCCTGCGGTAGAAAGAGTTCAGCGTTATCCGCTTTCAGCGCTTCGAACGGGCCGCAGCATCACCTACGATGTGGCCGCCAATTGGAAACTCATCCTGGAGAATTACAATGAGTGCTACCACTGCGGCGGGCTCCATCCCGAGCTTTGTGAGATTGTTCCCGATTTCAAAAAAGCCGGCGGTTCAAATCTCACCTGGGAAGACGGGATCCCGCATCGCGAAGGCGCTTATACCTTTACAAAAACGGGAACAACCAACCGCGCGCCCTTTCCCGGGCTAAATGAAGAAGAAAGAGTCCGTCATAAAGGCGAGCTTTGTTTCCCGAATCTGATGCTCAGCCTCGCCTGCGACCACGTCGCAGCCTTTCTACTCTGGCCCCTGGAGCCGAATCGGACGCGCATCGTTTGCAGTTTTCTTTTTCACCCAGACGAAATCGCCAAGCCCGCATTCAGCCCGGCAGACGCCGTTGATTTTTGGGATTTGGTCAATCGCCAGGACTGGGCCATCTGCGAGCGCGTGCAAGGCGGAGTCAGTTCCCGCGTGCACAAGTTTGGATACTACGCGCCAATGGAAGATCCCAGCCTGGATATTCGCAATTACGTGATGAAACGGCTCGGCCCGGTCCAACCCTAGCCGGATAGTGAGACGTTCGAAGCAGAAGCGTTGCGTTTTCGGTTTCCCAAAAAATACAGCAGCCAGCCTGTCCCGATAAGCACTGCAGAGAGCCCCACAACCTTGATGACCGCCAAGACTTTGTTTGTTTCTTCCGGCGAAGGTACAAGCGAGAGAGCAATCGTGAACGAAGTTGTCACGAATCCTACACAGGCGATGAATCGCGCCATCGGCTTTCCGCCGGGCACACGAATCACCTCTGGACCTGCTTGTTCATTCTGAACCTTGAACATGGAAGCAAAAACGTACAAATAGGGAATAAAGTACGTAATGATCCCCATGCTGACCAGGACGTCGTACGCGCCTTTCACGCTGGTGCCCGCCTGGCCGAGAAACACGAACAACACCCCCGCGAACAGCTGCACGTACAGCGACACGTGAGGCGTTCCCCAACGCGGATGAAGCTTTCCGAAGGAGGGTGGAAGAAATCGATCGAGGCCGGCAACGAAAGGAAGTCTCGCCACGGAAGAAAGAAACCCTCCGGCGGCGCCGAGGTTGCTCACGGAGATTAACAGCGCGGAAATGGGAATCACGCTGAACCATCCGACGCGAAGTGCGGTTTTCGAAATGGCCTGCATCAGCCCCTGTAAGTCATTGACCTGGCTGCTGGGCAGAGCCAACAATACGGCTACTGTTCCTCCGATATAGCAAAACGTTACAATCAATCCGGCGAACAGAACCGCGCGCGGAATGGTGCGGCGCGAGTCTTTGATTTCGTCAGCCATGAACGAACCCGTCTCGCAGCCGCCAAATGCATAGCTGAGCGTGGCCCAGAAGAGCATGTCCTTCAGGTGTGTGCTGGGAATGAGATTCTCCAGCGTAAAAGAAGTCGCTGAGCCAAACGACTTCCACGCGTAGATGCCCATGACGACGAGAATCACCACGGGCACCCACATCCCGAACGACCCGATGTTGTGCAGCCACTTGCCGATGCTGAGGCCCACGACATTCATCACCGTAATCGCCAAGAGCACAAGAATCGAGAACCACATGTAATACGACTTGCTGTTGGAGAGATGGGCCCAGCGGCCGCCGCCGAAAAACAGCAGATTGCTCGCGGCGAAATAGAGTACCGCCGGGAAATAGGGAAGATTGCTCGTCCAGTAAGTCCATCCGGACATGAAGCCGGAGAAATCTCCGAAAGCTCGCTTACTCCACACATAGAGGCCGCCTTCCTGAGGATAGCGGGACGAAAGTTCAAGCACGGAGAGAGCCAACGGCACGTAGAAGCACAACCAAACGCCGATCCAGATCACGATGGAGCTGGGTCCGGCGGCCGCTGCGGTGGCAATCCAACGAAGACTGATTCCCGTGACGACATAAAACATCACGAGGTCCGCGAAACCCATTACCCTCGGCGGTTGCGTAAGCGCTTGTGTAACGGAACCGGAGCTGCCACTAGTACCGGCCTGGGCTCGATGAGTTTCTTCGGCCATCAGCTTTTGCTCTCGTGTTTGTGTTTGCGCCCGCGATAATCGCGCAGCACTTGCTTCGCGGCGTTGTGACCTGGGGCTCCGGTCACACCACCGCCGGGATGTGCGCCTGCTCCGCACAAATACAATCCTTCGATGGGTGTGCGGTATTGTGCCCAGCCCGAGACCGGGCGCATGAAGAAAAGCTGCTCAAGATTCAAGTCACCGTGAAAAATGTTGCCCTCGGTGAGTCCGTAAATCCTTTCCAAATCCAAGGGAGTGATCACCTGCATCGCCAGAATGGCGCCGGGCACATTGGGAGCGAACTCCGCGATTTTTTTCACGACACGCTGACCAAGCAGTTCCCGATTGCCGTCCCATGTTCCTTCCTCGAGGCGGTAAGGTACGTATTGGACGAAACAGGTCATGATGTGCTTGCCGCGAGGAGCGAGCGTTTCATCCACGTTCGAAGCGACAACACAATCCACCCAGAGTTCCTCGGGAACTTGGCCGAATTTGGCAATGTCGTAGCAACGCTCCGCAAATTCGAGCGAACGCACCAGCGTGTAGAGTGAGCGTTGTTGTGGCGGCGTGTCGGGTGGAGTCGCGCGGAATTGCGGCTCCTGGCTGAGAACCATGTTGACCTTGGCACACGGGCCAGCCATTTTGATGCCGCGAATTTGCTCGCGGAATTCTTCCGGCAGATCGTTCGAATCCACCAAGCCGAGAAATGTCCGCTTTGGATCAGCATTCGAAAGCACCACGCGCGCTCTAATCTCCGTGCCGTCTTCGAGAATCACGCCCTGGGCGCGCCCGTTTCGAACATCGACGCGCGCCACGCCCGCGGACGTTCGAATTTCTACGCCGCGTTTTGTTGCGGTCCCAGCGAGAGCGTTGGAAATCGCCCCCATGCCCCCGATGACGTGGCCGTTGAATCCCTGCAAATCGTCTTCGCCGCCGCTGAGAAGATGAAACAGCAGGCCCAGCGAAGTTCCCGGCTGATACGGGCCTCCATGCTTTCCATAAACGTTGTTCGCAAGAAACATCGTCTTAACTTGTTCGGACTCGTAATGGCGGTCGAGGAATTCTCCGAGGCTCCCTGTCAGGAAGGAAACAAACTGGCCAATCTCTTCCCCGCTGATGCTTCGAAATCGCTTCCCAACGCGTAGCAGTTCGAGCAGGCCAATAATGCCCGGCGCACCAACCAGGGGAGGCGACTCCAGAAAAAAGGGCTGCAGGTAACGTGCAAGCTTTTTCAGTTGATCATCCACGCGGAGGAATGTCTTGGCGTCACGCTGCGAATATTTCTTGATTTCTTCCGCGGTGCGATCGCGGTTGGCCCACCAGCGAATGATTTGCCCGTCCTGAAAAGGAACCTGCAAGAAAGGATCGCAAGGAACCATGCGCAACCCGAATGAAGCTAACTCCAGGTCACGAATCACTTCCGGACGTAGCATGCTGGCAATGTAGGAAGTCGTGGACGCGCGGCAACCGGGCGCGATTTCCTCGGTAACGCAACATCCACCGACAATTTCGCGGCGCTCGAGGACCAGGGTGGAAAAGCCCGCCTCGGCAAGATAGGCCGCCGCGGTGAGCCCGTTGTGCCCGGCTCCGATCACCACCGCGTCGTAGATGTGGCTGCTGGAAATTCGAAGCCCCTCAATGGAACCCGACGCTGCACCAAACGAAACGGGTCATCAACATAGATTTTCCAGGAGGGTTTTGCAAGCACAGCTCTTGCGATTCGAATCTAGGCCAGCGTTCCTTGCAGGACTTCGCGGAGTAGTTCCTGTTTCTGCGGGGGGAGTTTGTTTCCCTGGGCGGTGAGATAGAAAACGTCGATGACTTTCTGGCCTTCGGTATCGATCAACGCCACCTCGATGTTACATTCCAGGCGCGCCAGCGCCGAGCCGATTTCGTGAAGCAAGCCGGGATGATCCTGCGTGACAATTTCCATCAACGTGCTGTGCGCCGAGGAGGAATCGTCAAAATTGATTCGCGTTTCGACCGCGACCTTCGGAGTTCGCGCGCGGCTCGCGCTTTCTCGGCCCTTTAGCAGCGGTTCCAGCGCGGCCTTTCCGTTCACCACATTTGCCAGGCTCTTGCGGAATCTTTCGATTTCGCCGGGATTCAGCTCCAGCGTGCGGTGCAAATCCGCGAAGTGGAAAGTGTCCAGCACGACGCCGGCGGCATTGGCGAACGCATCCGCCTTGATGATGTTCATACCCCATCCCGCAAGCACGCCTGAAATCGTGGCGAAGAGCGCCGGGCGGTCCGCCGTCAGCAGTGTCAGCGAAAAGGAGTGGCGCTCCGCCAGCACTTCGGTTTGCACTGGTTCGGCGCCCAGCTTCTGATACAGCGCGAAGTGCGCCGCAATTTCCGCCGCCGAATGCACCGCCAGATACCGCCGCGGGAATCCTTCGAGGAAGCGCTCGATCTCTTCCGTGCTGGCGCCGCCTGCAAGCGCCTTCACGCGCTCGAGCAGCGGCAATTCATCCGGCCCGTGCAAACGGTCGCGATCGAGCGTCCGGCTGAAGTGGTTCGAAGTGGCCACGAAGAGCTGCCAAAGCATCTCCGCCTTCCATGGCGTCAGCGCTTCCGGATTCACTGCGTGAATGTCGGCGTAGGTCAGCAGGCACAACCGTTGTAGGCGTTCCTGCGTGGTCACGGACTCCGCAAATGCCGAAACCGTTGCAGGATCGAAAATGTCACGGCGCTGTACGGTGGCGGACATGTCCAGGTGGTGCTCAATGAGAAAATGGACTTCGGCTTTTTCTTCCGAAGAAAGCTTTAACCGTCTTGCCGCGCTATCCAAAGCCGTGAGGCTGCCGGTGACGTGATTCTCCACCGGCATGCCCTTGCCAATGTCATGGAGCAGCAATGAAAGAACAAGCAAGTCGCGGCGCTCCGCGGTTTTCCAAAGCGGAGCGAAATGCGCTCCGCGCGCGTCGGGCGGAACCGCGAGTTCCTGCAGGTGTTCGATGGTCCGCAGGGTATGCTCGTCCACCGTATAGCGGTGATAAAAATCGCGCACCACGAGGGAATCGATCTTTGCAAATTCGGGCAAGATCTCGGTCAGAAGCCCCAGCCGCTGCATTGGGCGCAACGCCACGCCGGGGTAATCAAAACTGAGAATGTCACGCAGGGTCGCCCAGGACATTTCCTTGTTGCGCGCCGACAGTTCCGGATGCGTCAGGATGTAGCCAATGCTGCGCTCCGCCTCTCGGCTGATCGGCGTGCCCGTGCGCGCAGCTTCGGCAAAGAGAGAGTAGGTGATTGCGCGGTCTGCGAGCGCGGGCGCGTCGATGACTTCTAACAGGCAATTGCGCACCATGAAATGCTTCCCGTGTTCCGGCTCCAGCTTGGCGGCGCGCGCGGCGTTGAACAACCGCTGGCGCAGCGTCAAAGGAACAGGCGCTCTTTGTTCCATGTATCGCAGGAGCTGGCGGTTCAGCGTGCGCGCATGGCGGAAGTACAGGCGCATCCACTCCGCAGGCGTTCTCGCGGCGCCGTCACCCACGCCCAGCGCGCGCTCCGCCGCGGCGGCCTGCAGTTCGTAAGTGAGCGTGTTGTCGTTGCGCCCGTTGCTGTAGTGCAAAAAGCAGCGAATCGCGCCAAGAAAATCAAGCGCCGCGGCGGAAAGCTCTTCCTCCGCGGCCGTGTTTCGGCGCCGGTCGTCTTTGTCTTCCACGATCTGCCGCAGCCACACGGCGGCTTGATAATCCCGCATGCCGCCCGGAGACTCTTTCACGTTCGGCTCGAGGTGAAAGATGGTATTTCCGTAACGCGTGATGCGTTCCTTGGTGAGCCGGTGAAGCTGCGCGCGCAAAAAAGGCCGCGCTTGTTTTTCCGACGCGGGCAACACCTTGGCGTCGAGTTTTTCGAAGAGCGCTGCATCGCCAGCGAGAAACCGGCGGTCTAGCAGCGCCAGGTGGAATTCCGCGTTGTCTTCTTCGATCCGCTTGCACTCCTCGAGTGTGCGGCCCGCCGAACTCACGCGAAAACCCAGGTCCCAGAGCGTCCGGGAAAATTCCGCAATCAGCCCGCGCGATTCCTGCTCCGCCTTTTCGCTGCCGAACAAAAAAAGAATGTCGAGATCGGAATACGGAAACAACATCCGCCGCCCGTACCCGCCGAGCGCGAGCAGGCAAAGTCCCTGCGTTGCGCCGTCGTGGACGCGCAGCAATTCGCCGAAAACCTGCTGGATGTTGCGGTCCGCCAGTTCGCACAGCGCGCGCAGCGTTTCGCGCGCACTCGTCCCTGCTTCGAACTGTTGCCGGATGCGTTGCCGCGCCGCGTCCGCTTGTGGGCCGAGCACGGACAACGGAGTTGGTGATCCCTGCATGTTTTTGGCGGGTGGGAGGCCTGCATCGAAACCGGGGCGCGCGGCGGTCGTCACAATGATAGCCCCGCGGTCACGACAAAATGGACTGGCTGGCGGCCCAAAGTGAAGCGCTAGAGCGCATTTTCACCGCGCTCATCGTTGCGAATCCGGATGGCTTCCTCAACCCTCGATAGGAATATCTTACCGTCACCAATCTTTCCTGTCTTGGCTGTCTTCAAAATTGTGTCCACCACGCGACTGACCAGCGCGTCGGGGAGAACCATTTCCAATTTCATTTTCGGCAGCAAGTCCACGGTGTACTCCCGCCCGCGATAGACTTCGGTGTGGCCTTTTTGCCGGCCGTGCCCGCGCACCTCCGTCACCGTCATGCCTTCGATGCCTATTTCGCGCAGGGCATCTTTCACGGATTCGAACCGCGAGGGCTGAATGATTGCCTCAAGTTTCATCATGGATGTTTCCGCTCCGCCCCATACCTGACGCTCGCCTGCTGAATTCTCCCAAGAACCAAGGTTTACGCCTCCAGGTTATACGCCTCTTCGCCGTGTTGCGTGACGTCCAAGCCCTGAACTTCCTGTTCTTCCGTCACGCGCACGTCGGTAATTAAATCCGTGATCTTCAACAGCACAATCGTTCCCACCAGCGCGAATCCCCAGGCGATCAACACGCCCACCAGCTGATTGCCCACTTGGCTCCAATGCCCGTCGAGCCCGCCCACGGGCTTGTCCGCGCCGAAAATCGGGTTTATCACCTGCTGCGCGAAAATTCCTGTGAGCAGCGCGCCAATCGTTCCGCCCGCGCCATGCACGCCGAAGGCATCGAGCGCGTCATCATACCCGAAGACGGCTTTCACTTTCGTCACCATCAGGTAACACACCACGCCAGCAATCAGCCCGATGGCCAGCGCAGGCATCGGCCCGACGAAGCCTGAAGCTGGCGTGATGGCCACCAGCCCTGCCACCGCCCCGGAAATTGCGCCGAGTGCACTCGCGCGGCCGTTCTTCAACCACTCCGCCGCGCTCCAGCCCAGGGCCGCCGCCGCTGCTGCAAAGTGCGTCGCCACAAACGCGCTTGTTGCCAGCGAACCCGCGGCCAAAGCGCTCCCAGCGTTAAACCCGAACCAGCCGACCCATAACAAACAAGCGCCAATGAAACTCAGCACTAGGCTGTGCGGCGGCATCGGCTGCTTTGGATAGCCCGTGCGCTTGCCAAGGTACAGCGCGCACACCAGCGCCGAGACGCCCGAGGAAATGTGCACTACCGTTCCTCCCGCAAAGTCCAGGCACGGAAACTTTCCGCCTACCGCATTCAGCAATCCGCCCTTGCCCCAAACCATATGGGCCAGCGGCGCATACACCACCAGGAACCACAGCGTGAGGAAAACCACCGTCCCGCTGAATTTCATCCGTTCCGCCGTCGCGCCGGTAATCAACGCGGGCGTGATGATCGCAAACATCAGTTGGTACACCATGAAGGTGGCCTGCGGAATCGTGCCGGCATAATCCGGATTCGGCTCTGCGCCGACCCCGCGCAGAAACGCGTGTTCGAATCCCCCGATCACCAGCCCGTTGCCGCCGAAGCACAAACTGTAGCCAACCAGCGCCCAGAGAACAGTAATAATCCCCATCAGCGCAAAACTCTGCATCATGATCGCCAGCGTATTCTTCCGCCGCACCAGCCCGCCGTAAAAGAGCGCCAGGCCCGGCCCCGTCATCATCAGCACCAGCGCCGCGCTCGTCAGCATCCACGCGTTGTCCCCGGCGGACTGCGCCGCCTTCACGTCCTTATCCAGTTGCGCCAATTTATCGTTTATTGCTTTGGAATTTTCGGGTGTTGAGGGGGAGGCGGCGGTTGTTGGAGTGGCTGCTGAGGAGGGGGTTTGCTGCGAGGAGAGCGGAACGGCGGTGAGCACGAGGACTGCAAGCAAAAGGACAAGATGGAAACTACACTTCTGCCCCATGCACTTCATAAGTATGTCCGCTCCGCTGACGATGGATTCGACTGCCGCGACCCGCCCCTAGGATGCCGAGGATTATACGCACCTCCCTCGCCTTATACCGTTTGAAATTTTCATTCCTTCCATCTGTTTTTTTAATGCGTCTCCCCGCCCGGCCAATTAAGATGTTGGACTTGCGGCCCGCTCGGAGTACCTTGTTTGCCCATCCCCCGGGCCAGCGTATAATGCCGTGCGGTCCGCCGATGGGCCGAGGAAAGCAATCTCAATCGATAGACCGTCCCCAATGACCGACCGCCCACCCATGGAGATCAACGTCCGCGAATCCGGCGGAGTGTCGATCCTCGAAGTCCACGGCCGCCTGACCATCGGCGAGCCCAGCGAGCAGCTCCACGACGCTCTCAATTCCGTGATTCAGGGCGGCGCACACAAGGTCATCGTGGTCCTCGATGGCATCCCGCAGATCGACAGCTCCGGCATCTCCACGCTGGTGCGCATTTCCATCAAACTGGCCCGCGAAGGCGGCGTGCTACGCCTGGTCGTCGGCCACGGCCGCGTCCGCGACGCCCTCACCGTCACCCGCCTCGTCGAAGCCATCCCCACCTTCGAATCCGAATCCGCCGCCCTAGCGAACTTCGCCTGAGTCGATTTTGGATGCAAGCTATCAGGCTATCTTTCGTTCTAACGTGTGAAATGATTCTTCCTACGGGAGGAAAAACCATGCTCCTCTTGGGTTCTCGCATCCCGCGGCTTGCTCTCGTCCTTATATTCGCCGGGCTTCTCGCCCCACTTTCACCGGCCAATCCCAACACTCCTTCCGCACAGGCGCCGCAAACGCCACTCTCGCTCTCCTTTCAGCAGCGGGATCAGCTTCGCGATCTTGCTGCCCGAATACTCCAGCACGCTGACAAAGCCGGCTGCAAGAAGGGCGCTTGCACGATTCTCGTCGCCAATTTTACGGATTCTTCCGGCTCCACTTCCATCCTGGGCATGCAGTTTGCCGACGCCGTCTCCGAACAACTGGCCGCTGGCGCAAGGGATATCCGCGTCGCGGACCGCAAACGCCTCTACGAGTTTCTCGAAACGCAACGAATTCCTTCCAAGCTCCTGGCCGAAGAGAATGCAGAGAGGTGGCTAGCCATGGAGCAATCTGGGAATGCAGTCCTTGTCGGGCATTTGGGCGGCAATGGGGAGAAGCTGACCCTCACGGTCCAACTTCTAGACGCTCATTTTCTGACCGGAAACCCCCGAGACCACCGGGACGTCCATAAGAGTCCGCAAGAAAAAGTTCAGATGACCATCACAGGTACTGACGAACAATTCCGGAAACCGGCGGAACCATTCAGAGAAGCGGCAGCTTCGGAGGCTGCTGAAGATCAAGGGGCCTTACGCGCTGGACGGAACGGGGTGACGGTGCCCATTGGGTATTATGCGCCCACACCCGAATACACGGACTTTGCGCGCACAACGAAGATTCAAGGGGCGATCGTCTTGATGGCTACAGTTTCCGAAGCAGGCGGTGCCGAGAATCTGAAGATCGTGAAGGGGTTACCCTTTGGCTTGAATCAAGCGTCACTGGATGCGGTCCGCAAGTGGAAATTTCATCCTGCCACACTCGACGGAAAGGCGGTACCGGTCCAAGTACCGATTGAAGTGACGTTTCGACTCTTCTGATGAAAGCCTACCCACCCTTTTTCAATTCAGCGAGCACTAACTTGGCTAATTCTTTCAGCGTCTCAAACACGCCCACACCCTGAATCGCCACGCCCTCCAAAACCGGCTCGCCCTTTTTCTGCAGCTGCTTCGTCAACTCCGGCACGGACATTGCATTCGGCAAATCGCGCTTGTTCAACTGGAGCACGTAGGGAATCGTCGCAAAATTCAAATTGTGCTCTTTCAAATGTTCCTGCAGGTTTTCCATCGTTTCGAAATTCGCATCCAGTCGTTCTTCCTGCGAATCCGCCACGAATACCACGCCATCCGCGCCCTTCAAAATCAGTTTGCGGCTGGCCTCATAGAACACCTGCCCAGGCACCGTATATAAATGAAAGCGCGTCTTGAACCCGCGTACCGTCCCCAAATCCAATGGCAGGAAGTCGAAAAACAGCGTGCGGTCCGTCTCCGTCGCCAGGGACACCATTTTGCCCTTCTGGTTCTGCCCCGTATGGTCGTAGATCCACTGCAGGTTGGCGGTTTTTCCGCCCAGACCTGGACCGTAATACACGAGCTTGCAGTTTATTTCGCGCGCAGGAAAATTGATGAAAGGCACGTTGTCGTCAACCCGAACTAGGCCACAAACTTATAGCATACGCGGCGCAGGCAGGCCAGCATCTCGCACCGTCTGTCACCGACTCCGCACTGTCACACACAGTTTCCGCGATATTCCCCCAATCTCCACGCTCTATTTTCATCCTTTGCCACCGGGAGGTAACTCGCCCCCGCCCGGCGCACCTTTTTGACCCACGTTGACGCGCGATAACTCCTCTGTTAGCATGCGCTTCATGGCCAAGGCGCATAAGCCCACATCACGGCCCTCCAGTCACTCCAAGAGCGCGGGGCGAAGCCAGTCCAAGTCACACAAAAAGAAAGCTTTAGTGACGCCTCACCCTCACCAGCGCGGCGGTGTCGAGCTTGTCGATCCCCTGGTTCAGGCGCAGCTGAAACTCTACGACGAAGCGCTCTCGCTCTTCCATCAGCAGAAATTTGCGCGCGCCAAGCAGGAACTCGAAAAAGTTTTGGAAGGCCCCAGCAAAGAGCTCGCCGATCGCGCCCGCATGCACGTCAAGATCGCCGAACAGCGCATGAAGCCTTCCGCCGAACTGAATCCCCGCACCGCCGAAGAACATTACCAGCGCGGCGTGGCCATGATGAACATCGGCCGCTGGGACGACGCTCGCGAAAGCCTGATTAAAGCCCGCAAAGCCGCGCCCAAAGCCGACCACATTCACTACGCTCTGGCCGCGCTCGATTGCCTCACCGGCGAAGCCGATTCCGCCATGGCCAATCTAAAAGTCGCCATCCAGTTGCGCGCCGAGAATCGCTACCACGCCCGCAACGACGAAGATTTTGCCTTCCTCCAGGAAGATCCGCGCTTCACCGAACTTCTCTACCCGGAGAAAGACGGCACCGCTGGCTAGTTTTTCTTCTCCGCGAACTCTGTGTTCTCCTTGAACTCTGTGTATGATTCTTCTTTCTGTAGAAAGACCCGGGTACGTCTCAAAGAAGATCCATCGTGAAAAAATCGCCGTCCAAGCCGAAGACATTCTCCCGCAGCTTCCGCGTCGTCGCCCTCGGCGGGGGCACCGGCCTCTCAACGCTCCTCCGCGGCCTCAAGGAACACGTCATACGCCGCACTGATGAGCACGCCACCCCCCATCGTCCCATTTCCGACCTCGCCGCGATCGTTACCGTGACCGATGACGGTGGCAGCTCCGGCCGTTTGCGCCGCGAGAATCGCATCCTTCCTCCCGGCGACATCCGCAACTGCATGGTCGCCCTCTCAAAAGACGAAGCTCTTCTCGGCCGCTTATTCCAATACCGCTTCCACGCCGGACGAGGCCTCATCGGCCACAACTTCGGCAATCTTTTCCTCGCCGCGCTCACCCACGTCACCGGAGATTTCACCGAAGCCATCCGTGTCAGCAGCAAAGTCCTCGCGATCCGCGGCCGCATTTTTCCATCTACGCTTTCAAACGTTCATCTCGTTGCCACACTCGAGAACGGCCGCATCGTCCACGGCGAAACGCGCATCACCGCCAGCCGCACTCCGATCAAAAAACTGAGGCTTTCGCCGCGCCAGGTGCGCCCGCTTCCCGCCGTCCTCGAAGCTATCAAACACGCGGACCTCATCCTCCTTGGCCCGGGCTCGCTCTACACGAGCATCCTGCCCAATCTCCTGATTCCAGAAATCGCCAGCGCCATCGCCAAATCCAAAGCCCCGCGCGTCTACGTCGCCAATCTGATGACCCAGCCCGGCGAAACTTCCGGCTACGCCCTTGCCGATCATCTTCGTGCCATCCAGAATCACGTCAAGCCCCGCGTCATCGATTGGGTCGTCGCCAATCGCCAGCCCGTCTCTCCCGACGTCGCCCGTCGTTACCGCGCCCAGGGCGCCGAACCGGTCGCCATCGATCTCCCCGCGCTCCAGCAGCTCGGCTTCCGCGTCATCCTCGACAATCTCCTCGAGGAACACGGCGTCATCCGCCATCACACCCGCCGCCTCTCTCGCCTGCTCCTGGAAGAATTTCTCCATCAATAAGATTTGGGAATATCGCTGCTGGCTAATGAAATTGCAATTCGAGAGCGTAAATCTCCTGGACGCTGCGATTGCGCATCAGCAGCGGCGCATCATCCGGCGACAATCCGATCCACGAAGCAAAAATGTCGGAGAGCTGCGGAAAATCCTTAAGGTTCAGAACGTGTTCGACCACGCGGTCTTGGATTCTCACGCGCACCAATTCCCCCGCGCCGTTCCGCGTTTCCCGGAAGTAGACATACTTCCCGTCATGCGACCACTCGTTAAAGCCGACGTCTTCCCCCTCTGCCAGACTCGACCAACGCTTCGTGATCGCATCGAACAGCATCACTTTCGTGTTGTTGAGCGTGAGGGCTGATATATACCTTCCGTCTCGCCATACTCTGGGCGAGTAAAGTCCTTCAGATCCCGGAATGATCGAGAGACCTCTTGTTTTCAGGTCCAGGTTGTAAATGGCAGAGCTGCCGTCCGCCTCGAATTTTCCAAATACAATGGATTTCCCGTCGGGCATCCAGGTTGGGTCGGATTCTTCTTGCGAGTGCGCCAGCAGCAGCAATTCCGAGCTTCCCCCTGTCGCTGATGTTAGCCGGATTCTCCGCGGATTGTCGAACGCCACATCCATGAACACAATCTGCGAGCCGTCGGGCGACCACCGTGGCCCATAGGCGCGCACCGGCGGAAACGTGAGCTGCGTCTTCTCGCTTCCGTCCACGCGGCTTCGCCACAGGGTCATCTCCGGATACGAAATGTAAGCCATCCACTTTCTATCGGCCGAGAAATCCATCGGCCCGGCGGAGACGCCTCCCAGATAGGGATCGAATCGTTGCGCTTTCAGGTCGTATCGCAACAGCTCCACGCGAGGGTCTTCCCCCAGGACGAAAATCCTCTTACCGTCGCTGCTGGGGACGGCGAACCTGTAATGCAGCGGCCCGGACGTCAAACGTGTCGGGCCCTTGGCGCGTCTGCCAAAAAGGGAACGGCGCTCCGGCATCACCCATATCGCTTGTGAGTCGCCACGACCCGCTTGAAAATAATAGTAGTTTCCATCCGGTGACCAGTTTCCACAGCAGTGGAATGACGTCCAGTCCGGAAACACCCGGTGGATATTTTCTCCGTTCGCATCCATTTCCCACAGCGAATTGGACTCGGTCTTTGGGTTCGTAATATCAAAGCGGATCCTGCGGCCATCCGGCGAAAACCGGATTCCAAATACAATCCCGGAGGCCTTCGCCAATGGATGAGGCTCGCTCCCGTCTTTGTTTGCCATCATGATCGTATCGCCATCCGGGTAGGCGATGTGCGAGCCATCCGGCGTCCAGGTCGCCAGCAGCGCGTGTATGTTTCCGACGCGGTGCGGCGCCCCCGCCGGCAAGGGTTGCGCCCACAGCTCAAGCACGGAATCGGACCCCACAGTGGCAACATTTGCAACAAGTAGCTCCGAACGATCCGGAGAAACGGAACTTATGGCCATAACATCTTTTAGCGTGGTCGGAAGCAATGTGGTCTCTCCGCCTGCCGCGGACACCTGAGCGATCCCTGCACCCGATGTCCGTGGCAGCCCTTCCGTGAAATAGAGATGGACGCCATCGCTGACCGGCGGATTCAGCGGGTTTTTCGCCTTTCCGTCGTTGGTAATTCGAACGGCATTGGCGACCGTCGGCGGCTGCGGCTCACTGCGCCGGTAAGCTACGAAAACCAAAGCGAGGGCCGCAACCCCTGCGACCAGGCCTGCGCGCTTCAGAAGTTTTTTCTCAGAGGGCGGTTCCAGCCGGTCAGCCGACACGGAAACCGTGTTCTCTTTGCTCACGGGCGTTTCGACCGGCGCAATGAATTTGTAGCCGCGCCGGGGGAGCGTCTCGATGAAGGTGGGATTCTCGGCGGAATCTCCAAGAACATCGCGCAACCGGTTCACCGCTGCGTTTACACCGTGCTCAAAATCCACGAACGTATCGGAAGGCCACAGCGCCGCATGCAGCTCTTCGCGTGTGACCAGTTCACCCGGCCGTTCCACCAGCATCTTCAGGATTTGAAAAGACTGGCCCGGCAGGCGCAACCTCACTCCCCGTTTTCTCAGCTCTTGGGTTTGCAAGTCCGCTGCGAAAGCGCCAAATAAAATTACGGCCTTTGCTTGCTGTTTTCCCAGCATACGGCGAACTCCTGATGGCGCAGAGTACCACACAACCGCCTCCCGCAGAGCCCTCTGGTAACCCGATTGTGCCCGTAAGTCTTTTTACCTCAATAGAATAACCTGCGACCTGAATTCGAGGCGCATATGACCGCGCGCGCATTGAGGTAGATCAGGGGATCGGCGATTTACGGAGCACCAAAGGGGGTGCGCCGTGAAAAGCACCGCATGCTTTTGGATTGCAGCGCAACTTGTTCCTTATTTGTTCTTGACCCAAGTGACCGTTTCCGCCTCGCCAAAGGACGACCCTCCTCCCCTACGCTTTGTCTGCAACACCGGCTACACTCTGGAAAAATGCCGCGCGGACGTGGCCGTTCTGCGCAAGACGCTCGCAAAGTATCCTGTGGCGCAATTCGGGAACTGGACTTGGATCCTTGTTCGCTCCGAAGACTGGAAAGCCATTGTGACTCCCAGGGGACTCGATCCAGACAGCCCGGCATTCACCTATTACGCGAAGAGCGAAACCTTCATCGAGGAAGCCCTCGTTGCCAAAGTCCCGGGACGTGAAGACGAACTCATCGCGCGCTGGCACATGAGCGTCGATAGGCTCAGGGATCTCGCCATCGGACACGAACTCGGCCATTCGCTGTGTGGAGAGAAGGAGGAGGCGAAAGCCAATCAGGTTGCCAAACTGCTGCGAGAAGGAAAACCCGTCTCCTGCGAACTGAACCCTATGGCAAAGCTGCACCCGGAAAAGTTGAATACCGGTGATGATTTGCCCGGCTTGGATAGCAAAGCCTTCTTGAGAGAGCAGAAAGGCGCCAGTGGTGGACGCCGCGAGACCGTCTTCCCCTGATCCTTGCGGCGATGACAAGCCTACGCGCGTATTAAGCAACAGTTTTCCAACATTCTCCTCAACGCATTCCTTCTAGCCCCCGTTTTCGCTTCCTGTTAACGTTTTCCAGTTCTAATTCGCTTACATCACGGAGAAATCATGTCCACCTTTGGTCTCATCGAATACCACGACGCTACCCCGCAAGTGCGCGCCATCTACGACGACATCATGGCCACGCGCAAGACCGACTGGATCAATAATTTCTGGAAGGCCATCGCCCACGATCCCGCGCTCCTCAAGCGCACTTGGGAAAGCATTAAACAGATCATGGCCCCCGGCGCGCTCGATCCCCTCACCAAGGAATTGCTCTACATCGCCGTCAGCGTCACCAACAATTGCCACTATTGCATCGCCTCGCACACCGCTTCCGCTTTCACCAAAGGCATGACCGACGCCATGTTCCAGGAACTTCAGGCCGTCATCGGCATGGCCAACGAAACCAACAAGCTCGTCACCGGATATCAAGTCGAAATCGACCAGAGATTCACTCCTCCACTGCCTCGCTAGACAAATTCGTCTTTCCGACACACCTGTCCTTTCGGCCAGTGTTTCCGCGCGCACGCTGGTACGCGCGTACTATGGCTGGCCTGCCCCGCCCAAGCAGAACATATAGATGTTCGCGGGGAACTCTGTCTCGACAGGGCGAACAACAAAAATCTTGCTTCGCGAGTGAGCATCCATGGCACCCATCGCCAAAGAAAACGAACTTTCATCCGTCACATCCGATACCGCTGCGCGCCCCACCACTTCCGCTCCCGCGGACACCGTGGCCAAGCCGCAGCCCGTCGCCCTTGAAGTTCCCGTCACCGTCAACGGCGCACGCACCGTTGAAGGCAGCGACAAGCGCGAACCCTTTTCCGAAACCACCAAGACCGTCTTGATCTTCGGCACCGGCGCCGTGATTCGCCTGGCCTCCTCCGTAACACCGGGCCAGCTGCTCTTCCTCACCAACGAAAAAACAAAAAAGGAAGTCGTTTGCCAGGTCGTCAAATCCAAGAACTATCGCAACGTCAGCGGCTACGTGGAACTAGAGTTCACCGAATCCGTCGTGGGTTTCTGGGGCATGCGCTTCCCCGGTGATCGCCTCAGCTCTCCCTCTCAGCCTGTCGCCAGCACGCTGCCCGCTGTTGGTTCACCAGTGGCAACCGTCGCGCCCCCCGCTCCGCGCCCCGTCGCTCCCAAAATCGATCCCCCGGCGGCAAACGTTGCGCCCAAAATTATTGAGCAGAAACCCGCCGCTCCTCCCATTGCCGTAAGGAATCCCGAACCCAAACCTTCCGAATCCAAATTCGTCGCTCCGCCCGCGCCCATAATTGCTACCTCCGTGGTTCCGCCGCCGGCCCCGGTTGCGCAAGTGCCCGCTACTCCAGCTTCCCTGATGCCGGATTTGGCCGTCGATGCTCCTCCCGTCAAGCCCACTGCTCCGGTCGCTTCGACATTTGATCTCCCGCGCAATCCGGAAGCTCCGGCTTCCATCTTTGCCGAACCGTCGCAAGCGTCCACAGTTCTCCCATCGGTCGACGTAGCGAGTTTGTTTGAATCGCCAGAGCTCGATCTTCCCTCGCAAGCTCCGCCACCGATGTCCACTGCGAGTGACCCGGCAACCGAAGCGCTGAAGCAACAAACGGCCCGCCTGCAAGCGCAACTTTCCAACATGCTCTTCATGGAACCGCCTGCGGCACCGCCCGTTCAGAATTCCCCGGCTGCTACCGTCATCGAAAACATCAAGCCTGCCGACGCCGCTGCAAAAGTTTTGGAATTCGCCAAGCTCGAGGCCGTGCCCCCGCCCGCGCTCCCCGCGGCGCCGGCAAAGCTCATGCCTCCGCCCTCGCGCAAATCCATGCTCGACGAAGAGGAGATGAAAATCCCTTCCTGGCTCGAGCCCCTGGCGCGCAACGCCGCTGCTCCCGTTTCCACCCAGGACCTCATCGAGAGAGAAAAGTCCAAGCGCCTCGCGGAGCAACTCTCAGTCGAAGAAATTGCTTCCGCGGCCACCGGTGTGGTGGACGAGGAACCTCTAATCGTTGTGGAGGCCCCGAACTTCGGCAACGACCTCAGTATCGACGCCAACGACCCCGTCGTGGAAAGCGGTTCCGGCAAGTCAGGCAAAGGCTTTCGCATCGCCGCAATCGCTGCTGGCGTTCTGATCTTGGCGGGCGCCGGCGTTTGGTATTTCCGCCAGCCGTCCAGCGGCGTGCAAGCAGGTCCGGTGGCGGCGATGACGAAGTCCTCACCCGCGCACTCTGTTCCTGCGGAGAATTTGCAACCTCAAGAAAATGCGGCGCTCCAAACGTCAGCCCCGGCACCAACCGGCTCCATGCTCCCGGCGGGTTCCACGTCTCAAGCGAATCCCAATGCAAATTCCCCGGCTCTCCAGCCAGCCGGCGCTACCCTTTCGCCTGTGAACAATAAACAAATTATTCCCAATTCCCCGAAGGGAAACCCTTCGCTGGAGGTTTCCGCTCCGTCCCAGCCTGAGGCGCCGCAGCCGAAGAAGTCCTCCCTGGGGGAGGTTCACCTTGCAACACCCAAAGTGACCCAGCGCGGAAATACGCAGGTTGGCGGACAAAGCGACGCAACTCTTGAGCTTAACGGCGAACAGCCGGACTCCACGGACGGAGCCTTGGGCGCAGGTCTCGCGGCCAATGCGTCCCAGCCTGCGGCGCCGGCCCTTCCCGTCGGTGGAGACGTAAAGCCGGCAAAATTGATTGCTTCCGTGCCGCCGGTTTATCCGGCTCTCGCAAAAAACCAGCACGTCTCCGGCGACGTGCGCATTGACGCTCTGATCGACAATACCGGCCGCGTCACCACCATGAAAATAGTTTCCGGCCCAACGCTCCTCCACCAGGCTGCCATGGATGCCCTTCGTCAGTGGAAGTACCAGCCGGCGTCCCTCAATGGCAGCGCCGTGCCCATGCATTTGACCGTAACCATCCAGTTCCGTTTGCAGTAATTGTTCCCGACCAACTCAGTCCCGCATCACTAAACAAGCGCGCCCCAATCCCCAAGTCTTCACCGTCTCTTGCAGCACGCCGGAGAGGTTCGTATACTGGCGACCCGGCCAATTGGCAGGTCTGGCGGTAGGGTAGACCGCTGATTTTCACCTTCCTTGGCTTGAACAGAAAACGGCTCGAAGTATCGAAGCGCCCCCGGGAGAAATCCCTCGCTCGTTCGCTAGGAACGGTGTGGAAGTTCGGCTGAATTGAGATTGCATCGCTCGCGAATAGCGTAGGCGATGAGGTGGCGGTTCCTGTCCGTTCTGGAAGACGGACCCTATCGTCCAACGCTTCAAAGGAGAGTTTCGTATGCCGCAAGCGCCTGTACCGGAAGAAATGAATGTCTATCAAAACGCCGAAGCGCGCTTTGAAGTTGCGGCCAATAAACTCGGTCTTGAGCAAGGCCTCTACCGCTACCTGAAATACCCGAGCAAAGAGATCACCTTGTACATCCCTATCGGGATGGACAACGGAACACTTGAGGTCTTTACTGGCTACCGCGTCCTGCATTCCACTGTGCGCGGCCCCGGCAAGGGTGGGATCCGTTTCGCCCCCGACGTCTCCCTCGACGAAGTACGCGCCCTGGCCACTTGGATGACTTGGAAATGCGCGGTCGTGAATATTCCTTTTGGCGGCGCCAAAGGCGGAATCATTTGCGACCCTAGGAAAATGTCCCGCGGAGAGTTGGAGCGCGTGACCCGGCGCTATACCGCCGAGCTCGCGAATTGGCTTGGGCCCGAGCGCGACGTGCCCGCTCCTGACGTTGGCACGAATGAGCAAACCATGGCTTGGGTCATGGACACCTACTCCATGCACGTGGGAGAAGCAACCACTGCGGTCGTCACCGGCAAGCCCATCGAGTTGGGCGGCTCAGCCGGCCGCCGCGAAGCCACGGGACGTGGCGTGATGATCTGCTGTAACAAGGCCTTGGCCAAATTGGGTATGAAGAAAGAAGGCTGCCGCGTGGTCGTGCAGGGTTTCGGCAACGTCGGCTCTCTGGCCGCGGAACTCATGCAGAAAGTTGGCTACAAGATCGTCGGCCTCGCCGACATCGGCGGCGGTCTCTACAACGAAAACGGCTTTGACGTCCCTAGGGTCATCGACTGGGTCTACACCCAAAAGAAGCCTCTGCAGGATTTCCCTGGCGGTGGAACCAGGATGACCGCGCGCGACGTTCTGTTCCAGCCCTGCGAAGTGGCCATTCCTGCCGCCATCGAGAATCAGATCACCGAGAAAAATGCTCATCAGGTGCAGGCTAAAATCCTCTGCGAAGGCGCCAACGGCCCCACCACCTGGCAAGCAGACGCCATCATCGACGCCAAGGGCATCTTCACCGTCCCGGACATTCTCTGCAACGCCGGCGGCGTCACCGTCAGCTACTTCGAATGGGTGCAGGACCGCCAGGGCTTTTTCTGGCGCGAGAGCGAAGTCAACGAACGACTGCTCGATTACATGGAGAATGCCTTCGATGAAGTCGTGCGCTTCGCCGAAATGCACAAGGTCAACAACCGCATCGCCGCCTATATGCTGGCCATCGACCGCGTCGCCAAGGCCCTGAAATTGCGCGGCATTTATGCCTGATGTTGTTGCTGCCTAACTACCTTGCTCATTCCTTGAGCCCTTGGCGTTGCTCTCTTCAAACGCGAGCATTACAATGCAGTAGCTGTTAAGCTATGAAATGGCAGTTCCGTTTGTCAGCGTTTACGAGAGGCCCGTTAGATGTCGTTTCAGCCCTTTTATCTTCCGCGCGTTTGGATGGGTAGCCAGCTGTCCGCTAAACTCTTGCCCTCCTCGATCCGGCCTCTTTCCGCTCACATCAAATTGACTGAGAATTGCCAGGCTCGATGCATCAGCTGCGATTACTGGAAAGACCGCTGGGAAAATCGGATTGACACCGATCGAGCTGTTCAGCTCGTGAACGAGATCGCGGATGCGGGCGTTCGCGTCCTGCGCCTCACCGGAGGCGAGCCTCTTCTGCGGCTGGATCTTTTTGACGTGCTACGAAAGGCCAACACTTCCGGCTTTAAGCGCATCATCCTCCAGACCAACGGGCTGCTCATCAAGAAACTCCATAAGGAAATTAGCGCCTCTCCCATTTCCCACGTCGCTCTTTCCATTGACGGCCTAAAAGAGACCAACGACCTCATCCGCGGCATCAAGGGCTATTTTGATTTGGGCTTGGAGGGTCTGAGGCTGCTTCAGGGCAAACAACTCACGCTCTCCGTCACCCTCAATCGAATGTCTGCTTGGGAACTTGGTAAACTCTCGGACACGGCTCGCGAACTGGGTGCTGAGATTGAAACCAACATCCTGAGCAACAGCCTCTTCTTTCTGAAAGACGCCGACCTCGATTCCATGTGGCCAGGTGGGAATGATGCGGCTGAAATTGTGAATTTTGTCCGCGACTCCCTCCACCGCCCTTCTTACGAAGTGGAGTACATCAAACAGTATTACAACAAAGCGGCCATCAACGAGCCTCCCTGCGTTCTCGGCTATCTCCAGGTATTTGTCTTGTCCAATGGTGATGTCTTGACGGGCTGTTACCCCTTGAAACCCGTCGGAAATATTCTCCAGGAAAGCCTCGCCAATATTTTGGCTTCGGAGGCTTACTCTCGCCAGTGCCTGGCCATGCTCCGCCGCGAGTGTCCCGGTTGCACCTGTGGCATTGAAAGCTCCCTCGCCATGAAACATGCGGTTTCCAGCGCATTCTTCGAACTCAAGCGTCTGGGGCCCCGTCAGCACGTCGGCAACAGAGCCTTGCCCGTCGCGATCCCTCCTGTAGCGGGTACCCCCCACACCTAGTTTGCGGGATGATTCCTCCTGGCAAAGCCCGGTATTGTTACCCCATTCCCCGACACGGGGCTCCATACAAATATTTGAAGAGGTACTAGCTTCTTGGGCCGATTTGTATTAGTTTCTTTTCCTCCCGTGCCGGCCACCTAGGGGGCCGGAAGGAGCCGTTCCGTAACTCCGCTACGGGATGCGCCCGAATCAATTCAGGCTATACGGCATGGAAAACGTTCCGCGCCAGGAAGGAGTCCTCCCGTGACTCCGGAATCACTTTTGCCCGGCCACGCGAAGAGCGAGCAGCAGCATCGCCGCGATATTTGTATCGCGGGACGCTGGCTCTACGAACGCGGACACATCGTCGCTTGCGAAGGAAATCTTTCTGTGCGCCTCGACGACGGTTCCATTCTCACCACTCCCACCTGCATGAACAAAGGTGTACTCGCTCCCGAGGATCTCGTTGTCACCGATCTCAACGGCCGCCAGCTCTCCGGCCATCGCAAATTCTCCTCCGAGCTTTCCATCCACCTTTTGTTCTATCGTATGCGTCCGGACGTCAACGCCATCTGCCACGCGCATCCCCCGACAGCCACGGGTTTTGCCGTCGCTGGCCGCGCCTTGAATCAGGCCTTGCTCCCGGAAGTGATTGTCGGTCTCGGCCAAATTCCGTTGGTGCAGTACGCCACTCCCGGGACGCCCGAATTGAGCGCGGCCATCGAACCCTTTGTCCCTCACTACGACGCCATGCTGCTCGCCAACCACGGCGCTGTCACCTGCGGCCCCGACCTGCTCACAGCTTTCTTTCGCATGGAGACCATCGAGCATAGCGCCAAAATTACCCTCGCAGCCGAGATGGCCGGCGAACCCACGCTGCTCTCCAGCCGAGAAGTCGCCAAGCTCATGGCCGCGCGCCCGCGTTATTTCGTCTCGCCCCCTCCCGGCGGAGGCGCCGAATTGCCCATCACCTGCGACAACGGAGAGGCCACCGGCGATGAAGTGAAGCTCACGCGCAGCGAATTGGGCGCCTTGATTGATGAAGCCGTTCGCAAAGACCGCAGCCGCCGCTAGCTCGAGCTAACTCTGCTCCGGTACATGCAACGGTTTCTTTTGACGTAACACCCTCTTCCCGTCGTTCATCTAATTGTTAAAGAAGGATTAGAAGAGGCGAGTCTTACCTGAAGGCTGACGCCATAAAGCATTTCCCACGGAAGGAGCTTCTATATGCAACCTCGGATCGACTACTCGAAATTTGCTCTCGACGCGCAGAAAGCCATGTTTGGCCTCGAAAAATATCTGGTTACCTGCGGCCTCGATCACAAATTGCTCCACTTGCTGAAGCTGCGCGCCTCGCAAGTCAACGGCTGTGCCTTTTGTATTGACATGCATTCGAAAGATGCGCGCGCACTCGGCGAGACCGAGCAGCGTTTGTATTCCTTGGACGCCTGGCGCGAGACGCCTTTTTACACCGACAAGGAACGCGCTGCGCTGGCTTGGATCGAGGCCGTAACTCTGGTTTCCGAAACTCACGTCCCCGATGAAGTTTACGAAGAAGTGAAAAAGCATTTCACCGAAAAAGAAATCGTGGACCTTACCATTCTTGCCGCCACCATCAACATGTGGAACCGCATGGCTATCGCTACCCGCGCCGTCCCTGGCCACTACCAGCCCGCGCGTTCCTCCACTACTGCTTCTTGAGTCCTGTGATCGGGTCGCAGCTACGCTCACTGATCAGCCGGTGAAGGAGTTTTTCGATGCTGCCAAGCTCTGCAGCGGATCATTCGTAGCGCAGCGCAATGAGCGGATCGATTCCGGCGGCGCGGCGGGCGGGCAGTAGAGACGCGATCGAGCCAACGGCAAGAAATAGAATCACAACTGCAAAAAATGTAAACGGGTCTGTGGCCGAAACGCCCTGAATCTGGCTTGCCAGGAAGCGCGTCAGGCCGAGGCTGGCCAGCACGCCGATGAGCATGCCTATGGAGATCAGGCGCAGCCCCTTCCAAAGAACCATTGTCACGACGTTGCCACGCTGGGCGCCGAGCGCTATGCGAACTCCGATCTCATGCGTCTGCAACGCGACGGTATAGGCCATTACGCTGAAGATGCCAATGAGCACGAGCGCGAGGCCGATTCCCGCGAATACGCCGATAGCGATCAGCCCAAACTGCGGCCGCACGTAAGCTTCCTCGGCCAATAGGTCCTTAATTGATCCGCTTCTGGTGACCGCTGCGTTCGAATCCACCGCCCAGATCTCGCGCTGGACGCTCGCAAGCAACGACTTCGGATCCACGGCAGTTCTTGCCAGGATGACTCGGCCTCCAAATCCAGTGATGGTGTACGGGAGGAAAGCCTCAGGCAATGGGGGTTCGAGAAGGCCCCGGTTTTTGAAGTTTGTGACCACTCCAATGATCTCGAAATAGGCATCACGCGGAGTGCCGGGCAATTCGTCAAAGTCGTTAAATTTAATTTTCTGCCCGAGAGGATTTTCGCTTCCGAAATAAGTGCGGGCAAAAGCCTGGTTGACCAAGGCCACATGCCGCGCTGAATCGATATCGGTTTCAGAGAGAGTTCTGCCATGCAGCAGGCTAAGGCCAAGTGTTTGAAAGTAAGCTTCACTGCACAGGTCGATCATGGACTCCCAGTGTTGGGAATGTGATTTTCCCATGACAGTTATCTCGCTCCCAGCTCCCCCTAGCGGAGGCAGACCCACGGATACCGTGGCGGATAGCACGCCGGGCAATGATTTCACGTGCTGGAGGGCTTGTTCGAAGAAGTGGTTTTTCTTCATGCCAGTGTCATCGCGATCCTCAGCGCCCTGGACCACTTGCACGAATAGCGTGTTCGCGGGATTGAAACCGAGATCGACATGAGTGAGCGCGAAAAAGCTGCGCATCATCAGGCCGGCGCCGGTTAGCAGGACGATGGAAAGGGCCACTTCGGCGATCACCAGACCATTACGGAGTTTGCCATGGCGTACCGAGCCGCCTGAGCCTTTGCCACTGCCGGCCATGGCGGGCAGGAGGTTGCCGCGCACGGCGTGGAGCGCCGGCGCAAGACCGCAGACGAGCGTGACCAGGACGGCAATCGCAAGTGCGAAGAGAAGGACGGCGGGATTGAGACCGATCACGGTTTCCTCTGGAATGGGACCGCGCGGAATGATGTGCACCAACCCCTTTAGTCCGAAATAGGCAAACAAGCAACCAGCCACGCAGGCCGCCGCAGCGAGCACAAAACTCTCAACCAAAAGCTGGCGAATTAGTCGTCCGCGGCTGGCACCCAGAGATGCGCGGACAGCAATCTCCCTTTCACGGGCGCTGGCCCTGGCGAGCAGCAGGTTCCCGACGTTGCCGCAAGAGATCAGCAGCAGCATGAAGACAGCAGCAAGCAGGGCGTAGAGTGTGTTCCTAAAATCGCCGACCACGAAGTCAACGAGCGTGCGCGTTACCAGCACAAACCGTTGTGGATAGAGATCACCGGGATTTGCTTCCGCGAGGCGATGCACGATCGCATTGAGGTCCGCGGCGGCCTCCTGGAGGCCGACACCCTTCTTGAGGCGTGCCAGAGCCCAGATGACCGTGAGGTCCTTCATCGGAAAGGAACTGCCATCGCCGCCGGGGCTCAAATTAAGCGGAAGCCATACGCTGGCGTCATATCCGTTGAAGCGTTGAGGCATGATGCCGACAAGCGTGCGCGGCTTGCCATTCAGGAAAAAGGTTGCGCCGAGGATCCTGGAATCGCCGCCGAACTGCGTTTGCCACAAGTGATAATTCATCACAAATACGAACGGGGCTCCGGGCTTGGTGTCGTCTGTCGTGAAAGTGCGGCCAAGCAGTGGCGGAACGCCAAGGAAGTCGAAGCCGTTGGTGGTGACGTAGCCGCCCCGGAGGCGGCGCGTGCCTCCTCCATCGCTGTACAGGACATCCAACTGATAATTTCCAATGATGTCTTCGAAGACGTGGTTCTGTTCCCGAATCGCAAGGAACTCAGGAATAGTGTAGTGGAAACGCGTGACGGCGTCGTCGCCTGTGCGGCCCAAATCGCGCATCTCAAAGGTGACGGAGTGCTGGAAGTCCCGGTAAGGGAAAGGATCGAATACGACGTTATAGATGACGCTGAACATCACCGTAGTCGCGCCAATCCCCAGAGCGAGCGCGAAAACAGCGATTAGCGCGAAGCGGCGATCCTTGGCCAGGCTGCGCAATGCATACTGAAAATCGCGAAGAAAATCCTCAACGTGGTTTTCCGTGCGCGCTTCGCGGCAATCTTGCTTGATCTGCTCCAGTCCTCCGAAGGCCAGCTGCGCCTGGCGCCGCGCCTCTTCCGGGCTCAAGCCTGAGGCCAGGTAGTCCCGGACCCGCTGCTCCAGATGGAAACGCAACTCAGCGTCCATCCTCTTTTCCGTAAGGCCCTTTTGAAATAAACGGCGAAGCCAACCCATCGGGGGAACTCCTACTCCACGGTTCGCAGGATCAGCGCAACCGCTTCAGACAGCCGCTCCCAATTGACCATCTCCATGCTGAGGCGCTTTCGCCCCGCGCGCGTTAGCGAATAGAACTTGGCCTCGCGCCCCGTTTCCGTCTCTTCCCACCTGGCTTGCAGCAATCCGCGGTCCTCCAGCCGGTATAGCGCAGGATACAGCGAGCCTTCCGGTACTTGAAAGAAATCCCTGGATATCTGCTGAATTCTCTGCGAGATGGCGTACCCGTGGATCGGGCCGCAAGCCACCACCTTGAGGATCAGCATGTCCAGTGTGCCTTTGAGAAGTTCAGTTTTTTCTTGTTCCATACCATCCCTAGATGTCCTATGCTTATATACCCAGAACGTCTAAGTGTCAAGCGGAAATACTTTTTTCACCAATGAGCCATTTGCATGAAACTTTCGACGTTTTCAATCGTCTCTTTAGGGACACCGAAATCCAAAGCGAAGGAGCAGCCCAAAAAAGGCAAAGGGCTTCGCGGCGAAATAAAAACTGAGCCGTGAGGCGCGACAGTTGTAAAGCTGACGAAATCAAGAAGGGGTTAAACAGATCACTTCGCTTCTGGTTTGGCGGCCGGAGCGACGCGATCTCCAGGAGAAACGCTGCCCTTGCGGGTTCGCGCTTTTCATTTAACCCCCTCCCATCTTAGTCGGCTCTGATTTTCAAATGCAACCGTGAACGCATCTCGCCCCTGCCTCACGGCCGGAGGATCCCATGAAAGCAATTGTCTGTCTCCTGCTGCTGATCTTGCCTTCAATTCTTTGCGCCCAGACCGAACCGGCGCCTCGCCCTTTTGTTCCCATCGTTGCCGTCGACCCATCTCGCGTTCCAAAGACCGGGGAAACCATCTCGATGGGCGAATTGTCTGTTCCGCCCAAGGCGGTGAAGGAACTCCAGCGTTCGCAGACCGCATTCTCTTCGGGCGATATCCGCTCTTCCGCGCTCCACCTCGAAAAAGCGTTGAAGATTTATCCCCGCTCTTTGAAGGCGCACAACAGTCTCGGAAGCCGTTACATCGAACTCCGTGAATACGAAAAAGCCGCTATGGAGTTTCAGAAAGCCATAGACCTTGATCCGCGCGTTATGCAGCCCTTTAACAATCTTAGCGTCGCCCTTTTTCTCCTTCAGCGCTACCCGGAGGCGGAGGCTGCGGCACGTCGCGCGCTCGATCTCGATCCGCGCAATTCCACGTCACGCTATATGCTCGGCGCTGTTCTAGCCACGGAGAAACGCGATCCTCTCGAAGCCATGGAAATGCTGCGTCAGACGGAACGTGAATTTCCCGATGCCCGGCTGCTTCTCGCCCAGATTCTGCTTGGACGTGGGGCTGCAAACGAGGCTGCGAACGAGCTGCGCGAGTATTTGAAAATGCCCGATGCCGAGAAGAAACAAAGAGTAGAATGCTGGCTCGCCCGGATCGAACAGGCGCCGGCGACAACCGCTTGCGCGCAGGCCAACACACGTTGACGAGAAGGCTCTCTGCTGTGAGCGTTGACGGGATTGCGGATACAGCGCGGAAAAAGGGACCACCCCCCTTCGAGTACCGCACGTAAACATGGCCCTGAGAATCACCTCGAAATGTTGACCGGTTCGCAGGCAATTGCTAGCATCGCGGCGTAATGGCCGACGAAAAACCGGATGAGTAGCTGTCCGAGCTCCAACTGGGGATCCGCGAGCTTTTTCGCATGAGAATATTCCTTGTTGGAGTTCCTCGCGAAGGTCCGCCGGGCGCCAAATCTCCGTTTCATTATGACGACCCGTGAGTATATTCTGGCGGACGCGCAGCGGATGCATGGCGCTTTTGGTGACCGTGCAAACGAAATTCTGAAATGCACCTTAGCGCTTAAGGACTATTCGAAGCTGCATCGCGCGACGATGCTCTTCAACCATCTCTATTTCTCCGACTTGCCCGACACGCGCCTTCAGAAGCTAGTCCGCACGAAGAGCTACCACGACATCGTCCGACACGAGCACTTCAATCCGCGAATTGTCGAAAGCATCAGCAAGAATGCCAACAGTCGCGCGCTCACAGATGGCGAATATATCCGTTTCATTAAACGCGAATTCGACAATCCCTCGAAGTTATGGGGCCACCCATTTAGGCACGACATCAGCCCATTATCGCGCAAGCTGCTTGCGGTGCTGTGGAGTTTTGGCGGCGAGGTCGAAATCGAGATGCTGAAGTCCGCCACGGCGCAATTCGCTCCCCAGGCCGCCGAGGAATTTACGATCGCTTTCGAGGACAGCCTCCGCGAACTCGATGGAAATTTCATTGCGACCAATCGCTACCCAGGACGGTACGAAAAGGAGGGTACGTTCAGCATCGCTCAGTTTCAGAATCCGTCTGTGGAAGAATTCGTCGAGGGGTTTCTTGCCTCTGAGCCAAGCTGGCTGCAGCCGCTGGCGCAAGCGACAATCAACTTCCGCCAAGTCCAGACGCTGACGCAACAGGGCGAACGGGGTTCATTCGATCAAGCGTTCTGGGGGGCTCTGCGCGATGCTGCTGCAAAATCGGAGCATACTTTTAGCGGTCGAATCATAAACTATGGGAGCAGAAACGAAACGCGGCGGGTTTGGTCAACTGACCCGCTGTACAACGCGACAATAACGAGGATTCTTCTTACGATTGAATCTCGGATACGGATCGCTGATGCGCGTTCTGAGGTTCTCCAATCCCGCGTCAAGACCAGAGAAGGGTGGCGCTGGCTTATGCGCGGAATCGCGAATGATAGCTCGGTGGTATATGCCGTGACCCATCTGCGATCATGGGTCGCCAAGACTAGCAGGTGGTCAGCCGCTGCGAAAAGAGCGAGTGAGGAGGCCTTCCGCGCGGGTGTATTGGAATTGGTCGGGGATGAGGACGAAATCTGGCCTTCTTCGATGTCAACGCTGCGCATGCTCGCTGATTGTTTGGCCGGACTTAAGCCAGGTATGACGGAGGTCGAGCAGAACGTGTTCGTTAAGGCCGCCAAAACCGTGACTAAAGTCCTGGTTAACAATCTCGACGATCCAGAAGATGTGACCTCGGAAGCTGACGAGCTTGAGAGTCTCGCAAAGATTTGCAACGTGAGGATGGAGGCTGAAATCTCGACTCTCCGGTATCAGGCCGATTCTCTCGAAGAACGTAGAAGCTGGTCTTCAGAAAGCAGCGACCCGGAGCGCAATACGTATGTAGCGGTCAACAGCGAAGACGTGGACCTCGACGCGCTATTCTCAGGACTGCTCGATCGTTAGCCGCAGTTAGCTGACGGCTTGTCATGCCGGGACTAAGCGGCTATCCGGTACACCCCGACTTACCAGAACTTCGAGTCCGTGTGAGGAACCATGCACACATCTTCGCCGACCTGGAAACTCGTATCACTTGAAGGGGCCCTTGGACTACACTTCGCACATTGCCAATGTCGCCGGGTGAATTCGACTCTGAGGGTGACCCCTGCGATGGCGGTGAGAATGACGGAGAGGATTTAGAATATTGCGGACCTCTTGAATTGAGGCCGATGTGGGTCATAGGACCAGAAATTTAAAACACGCGATAGCCTTTGGTTTCGTTTTTCTTTGTTTGGGACGAAGTTGCGCCGCCACTAGTATCGTAGTTCTCATAACTCCAAACGTAATCGTCATAGGCGCAGATTGGCAGATTGCTGTCCGTAATGGAGCGGGCCAGTCTTTGCCTGGCACTCGCGGAAGAAAGATCGCTGCGTTCCACCACCGAATTGTTTTGGCGAGTGCGGGGTCTCTTACGATCGGGGCGAACGGTTATACCTTGCACGACGTCTTTAGCAGTATGGCGGACACGGACCCGGCAATCGCGGTTAGTGGATTTGTGGAAGCTCTTAGAACATATTTGACACAAAAGTTTCAAGACTTCGATTTGGTTTTGAAAACTGGAAAGATTAAAGCCGAAGCCTTACCCCCGCCACATGACACATTGCTGGAGTTTCTTATCGTGGGATTTGAGGACGACGCACCCAAGGAATACTCCGTCAAATTGAAGATCGACTGGACTGCGTTGCACTTGCAAGACCCAATCGTCACGATGCTATATCCCAACGATAGGAAAAACTTCTATCTCGACGCTATCGGAGACCCCCAAAGAGGAATCGGGGAACTTACAGATTTTGAAGGGGAACTCTATAAGACCACGTTTCAAGAGATGCCCGGAGAACTAGAAGCTTGGCGCTTTGACAGGCCACTGCATGTTGATTCCGTCCGGCCATTCGCCTGCGCTCTCTTGAATATCGAGGTTTCGCGTAACGGAGCTAAATCCGGCTATCCACTCACAATTATTACCGTGCCGAAAGTCGGTGGATTGAAAGAGGACAATTACCAGGAAAATTGCGAGCATGTGACGAAACAGAAGCGATGAATCTGTATCCTTCCCCACGTACGGCCTTCTCTATGCGCGGCGGCATCGACCAAGTCGGACTCGAAGGGGGGTGGTCCCTTTTTCCGCGCTGTATCCGCAATCCCCTGTGAGCGTTGACGGGCGAAGGAAAAGCGGCAATACTGGCGAGCGATGATTGGCCAGCTTCGCGGACGCCTCGCGGAAAAAAGACCGAATCAAGTGCTCGTCGACGTCGGCGGCGTAGGCTACCTCGTGCTCGTGCCGCTCTCCACTTACGCAGCGCTCGGCGAGCTGCACACCGAAGTGACTCTGCTGATTCACACCCACGTGCGGGAAGATGCGCTTGCACTGTATGGATTTGTTTCCGCTCGCGAAAAACATTTCTTTGAGTTGCTGCTTTCTGCTTCCGGCGTGGGACCGTCGCTCGCGCTGAAAATCCTGAGCGGCATGAGCGTCGAGGAACTCATTCCCGCGATTCGCGGAAGCGATCTCGCGCGGCTCACCAGAATTCCCGGCGTTGGCAGAAAAACCGCCGAGCGCATGGTCGTTGAACTAAAAGACAAACTGGAAGCCGTGGCACTGGAAGCGGGGAAACCCGTGCTGGCTTCGCCTGCCGGCGTCGAAGCAGATGTAATCTCCGCGCTCGTGAATCTGGGATACGAAGCGCGCGCGGCCGAAGACGCGGTGGGAGAAGCGAAGCGCGAAACGGGCGTCGCGAATTTTGAAAAATTGTTGCGCGCCGCGCTGTATGCTTTGACAACGCCAAAGGGGCGAGCGGCGCGGACGGCTTGAGAAAAAATTAATAACGCAGAGACGCGGAGTTTGCAGAGAAAACAAAAATGGCGGATGGAACGGCAAAACGGATGATGCAGCAACGGCAGCCGGAGCGCATTGTCTCCGGGCAAGCGTTTGATGAAGACGCGCGCATCGACGTGAGCGTGCGCCCGAAAAAGCTGGACGAATACATCGGGCAAAAACGCGTCAAGGAAAATATTCAAATTGCCATCGACGCGGCGCGCAGCCGAGGCGAAGCGCTCGATCACGTTTTACTGTACGGCCCGCCGGGCCTGGGAAAAACGACGCTGGCGCAAATTATCGCTAACGAACTGAACGTGCCGATCAAAACCAGCGCGGGGCCGCTGCTCGAACGCAAAGGCGACTTAACCGCCGTGCTGGCCTCGCTGCAAAAACGCGAAGTTTTTTTCCTCGACGAAATCCATCGCTTGCAGCCGGCCATCGAGGAAATCCTTTATCCAGCGATGGAAGATTTTCGCGTCGACTTAATTATCGGCCAGGGGCCGGGGGCCCAGATTCATCCGTTTCCTTTGAGCCATTTCACGCTAATCGGAGCGACGACTCGCGCGGGGCTGATTACCGCGCCGCTGCGTTCGCGATTTGGAATCGTGCACCGGCTGGATTTTTACGAGCCGGAGGATTTGCTGATCATCACGCACCGTTCGGCGAAAATTCTGAACATTCCCATCGATGAAGGCGGCGCGGAAGAAATTTCGCGGCGGTGCCGCGGGACGCCGCGCATTGCGAATCGATTGCTGCGGCGCGCGCGGGATTTTGCGGAAGTGCGGGCGGCAGGGCGCATCACACGCGCCGTGGCGCAGGAAGCGCTCGCGATGCTGGGCGTGGACGAGAGCGGCCTGGACGAAGTGGACCGCAACCTGATGATCGCGCTGCTCGATAAATACGCGGGCGGGCCGGTGGGCCTGGGAACGCTGGCGGCGGCTCTCTCCGAGGAAGAAGACGCCATCGAAGAGATGTACGAGCCGTACCTGATGCAGATTGGATTGATCGACCGCACGCCGCGCGGGCGCATGGCGACTCCGCGCGCGTATGAATATTTCGGGCGCGAATTGCCGAGGCGGCAGCCGCGCTTGTTCTGATCGCGCGAAATTTGCTTCATTGCGTTTTCCTGCTGGACGCTGCGTTGCCTGCTACGACCGTGCGGCGAAACATAACTACTACAACGGACGCTGAATCCGTTTCCTTCCCCGCATTTTTTCCCGGCGCAAAACGCCACCGACGCGCGGCGGCTTCGGCCGCAGGCGTTAGCGAATCCGAGCCGTACAATTCCTGCGTGGAAGTGACCTCACCTTTACGGTCGATGAGGTCGAAGAGAATCACGCTGCCATCGGCGGAGCTGTTTGCGAGAGAATCGGGCTCGACTGTGGAGACAGGCAGAGCGCCGCAATCGAGTGAACCTGCTGGCAACTCTTTGTAATCGTGCGTGCGCTTGGCGGACGCGGGCAAATAGGATTGCGGAAACTGAAAGGTGATGCCGATTCTGGATTCGACGGCGTGTCCCTCAAAGCGGGCGGGAAGAAAAGTCCAGGTGCGCAGGGCGCTGAGAGATTTTTCGCGGAAGGGACTGTCGCCCTTCACGACTTTGATGTCCGCGAGTTTGCCGGTCTCAGTGACTAGTGCGTCGAGAACGACTTCGCCGCCGGTGAGCGATTGCGGCGGGAACGGCGCGGCTACGAGAGAGAGAGGTTCAGGAGCGGATGAGTTTTTGTTTTCGCTCGCGGCGATTTGTGCGCGCCCGGAAACTCCTGCGGCGGTTTGCCAGGCGATGCCTTTTTCCTGGAGCAGCGAGATCGCATAGTGAATGCGCACGGCAGCGCCGAGAGTCGACGTCAGAGGTTCGTCCGGCGCGCCTGTAGCGGCGGCGGAGGGATGCAGCCAGCGTCCGTCGACGAAGCCGACGACTTCGCGCGAATCGGCGGAGAGTATGGGAGCGCCGCTCTGTCCGAGAAGCACTTCGTGGCTGAACAAAAATAGTTCTGTGTCGCCCGCGCCTTTTTCCTCTTGCGTGAACTGGTAATTCAGAACACGCGCGGTGAAGTTTTCTTTCACAGGAATTTCAAACGTATGGGGATTGCGGATGCGCGAGGGGCGCAGGGCCGCGGCGAGCAAAGACGTTCCCGGGAGAGGGCGCGCGGCGGTAAGCGACAGAAAGCTCACGTTGAATTTGCCCTCGAAAGGATTGGGCGTGGCGCGGAGGACGGCAACGTCGTGTTCCCAGTCCACGGCGACGAGCTCGGCCTTGAGCAATTGCGGCGGGGCCATGGGGCGATCGACGAGAATGTGCGGCTGGCCACCGCCATTGCGGAAGGCGCTCAAGACGTGCGCGGCGGTGAGCAGGTAGCCCTGGTTGTTGATGAAGAAGGCGTTGCCGAAAAAGATGTACTGGTAGCCCCTGGGGGAAGGGGATTGATCGACGGGATAAACGATAGGGCAGATGGCGGAGGAAAGCGCGGCATCGTCGGCAGGCGTTGCTGACGCGGAAAAGCAGCACGCCAAGCAGGCAAAGGCTGCCAGTGTTGCGGCGGCGAGTTTGCGGCTAAGCTTCATGGACGCTGCCTCGATGGCGTTGGATCCAGAATAGCGCGTGGGCTGCAGGGCGCAATGGGACGGGCGGACAGGGGAGCGTCGGACCGTTGTAACGTTTGAACGTTGGAAGGTTCTGATTCCAAGGGAGTTGAGGTTTGTGGTTGGTGCAAAAGAGTGCGGAAGAGCCTGAAAGAAAAGAAGTTAGAGCTAAAGTATAAGAGCTATGTGGGTTGCGGCGTTGGTAGTGGCTGGAAATCACTACCTATGTTACCTGATGAGTACCGTCCCTGTAAAGGAAAGTTCGAAGTTTGATAGCCATTTCCGAGCGCTGCCCCTCGAGGCAACAGATAATGACGCTCGCGGCTCCCTTCGATACTCAGGGTAAGAAGGGATTTGACTAAGCTGGGATTGGGAAAAGGCAAGATTCCCAGGCCCAAAAACCGGAACCCAGGGCACCCGGCTAAGCACTTGTTCGGTAAGCGCGTTAATCAGGACTTGACCCGCAAGCTGCCTCTCTTCGTTGACTTGCCTCCGGCCCGCAACCTAAGATGTGGGCCAAATGGCGGATTCTCAGCCGTTCATCGGGCATACCGTCTCTCACTACCGCATCCTCGAAAGACTCGGCGGAGGCGGGATGGGTGTCGTTTACAAAGCTGAGGACACCGAGCTTGGTCGCTTCGTCGCTCTCAAGTTCCTCCCTGAAGACCTAGTCAGTGACCCACAGGCGTTGGAGCGCTTCAGGCGCGAAGCTCGTGCTGCGTCCGCTTTGAACCATCCGAACATCTGTACTATCTACGAAGTCGGGCAGCAAAACGGTCAGCCATTTATAGCGATGCAGTGTCTGGAAGGCATGACGCTCAAACACCGCATCGGTGGCAAGCCGCTGGAGATCGAGGAGGTACTGTCGCTTGGAATCGAGGTCGCCGACGCCCTCGATGCCGCCCATTCCGCAGGCATCGTGCATCGGGACATCAAGCCCGCCAATATCTTCGTGACCAAGCGCGGCCATGCCAAGGTCCTGGATTTCGGGTTGGCTAAGGTCAGTACACCCAAAAGCGCGACTAGCAACGAGCCAACACTTGCCACTGCGGAGGTTGACCCTAACCATCTGACGAGTCCCGGCACGGCTGTAGGAACCATCGCATACATGTCGCCGGAGCAAGTGCGGGCGAAGGAACTTGACGCTCGCACTGACCTGTTCTCGTTCGGCGCAGTGCTCTACGAGATGTGTACAGGCACGCTCCCATTCCGAGGAGACACTTCGGGCATAATGTTCGATTCGATCTTGAATCGAGCACCGGTACCCCCAGTTCGAATCAACCCTGACACGCCACCGAAACTCGAAGAGATCATCAACAAGGCTCTGGAGAAAGACCGTGATATTCGTTGTCAGTCAGCTGCTGAGCTAAGGGCTGATCTGAAGCGGCTGAAGCGGCAGACGGACAGCGGCAAAACTGTTGCTACAACGGGGCAATCAGGAGTGCCGCTTCGTTCAAACGGAAACCGATTGCTATGGGGCTTTGCTGCGGCATTAGTCTTCGTCGGTGCTGCGTTTCTGGCGTGGCATTTCTTGCGTTCCCACAGTTCCGATGCAGCACCTATCCAGTCCGTAGCCGTCCTGCCCTTTGCCAATGCGAGCAAAGACCCTGAAATGGATTACCTCGGCGACGGTCTTGCCGGGGAGATCACGAACTCCCTATCTCGCGTTCCGAACCTGCAAGTGATGGCTCGCAGCACGGTTTCTCACTATAAAGCGCGGCAAGACGATCCGCAGGGGGTCGGGCACGATCTTCGCGTTGATGCTGTGCTGACCGGGCGCGTGGTAGAGCATGGCAGTGAACTCAGTGTTGAAACAGAGTTAGTGAACGTCGCCACTGGAGCACAACTCTGGGGCAAACGATACAACTTTAGCGCCAACGATGCATCGTTGCTGCAATCGGCAATCACTCGTGATGTTGCTAGCCACGTGCGACCTGACCTATCAAAAGCCGATAAAGACACATTCGCCAAGGTAGGAACCAGAAGCGATGAGGCCTACAGACTCTACCTGAAGGGGCGCTTTCACGTCGACAGATTCACAGAAGAAGATTTGAAGATGGCGGCGTACTTTTTCGAACAAGCAACGGACAAAGACTCCGAGTACGTGGATGCTTATGCTGCCGCAGGTGAAACCTACGCGATGCAGTCTTATCTTGGTTTTGTCCCGGCTCGTAGTGGAATCGAGAGGTCTCTGGCGGCTGCTCGACGGGCGGTTCAGCTTGATCAAAATAGTGCCGAGTCTCACCTTTCTCTAGCTCTCGCCGATTTTGTCTCTTGGGACTTTCTTGAAACAGAATCGGAACTTCATAAAGCCTTGGTTCTTGGACCAAGCTTAGCCTTTGCCCACGAAGTGTCGGCTTGGTTCAATATGACAGAATGCCGGGTCAGCGACGCCATTGTAGAGTCTAAGAAAGCGGTCGAACTCGATCCTCTTTCCATATTCTACAACGCCCAACACGAGATGCTTTACATTTACGCACGCGACCCAAAGGCTGCCATAAAAGAAGCCGACAGGTTGTTAGAAATCGACCGCAATACTCCATTAGCCACGGCTATCAAAGCTCTAGGTTATGAGCAATTGGGCGACTACAAGGAAGCCATAGACTGGTGGATGAAGGGCCAAACGTTGGGAGGGCATGAGGACCGCGCCAAAGGGATGAGGGAAGCCTACGAGAAATTTGGCTATGGGGGGTTTCTAAGGAGACAATCTGAATATCGTGAGGCAGATCACAATTATGTGGGTGCTGCCCGTGATTATGCGAAGCTTGGCGATAAGGATGCTGCCTTCGCAGCTTTGGAGAAGGCGTTCGAAAATCGGTCGGGCATTCTGTACGTCAAATGCGACCCAGAACTCGATAACATTCGCTCCGATCGGCGTTTCGCAGACCTGCTACGGCGGATGGGGCTGCCGAAGTAATCTCCTCACTTCTGGAAAAACGCATCCAGACATCCCCATCCTGAAGCAAGCCAAGGCCGAGTACGCGAAGCTGCAGTAGCTGTCAGAATTGCTTGAAGAGAGTTTCCACCTTTGGCTAAGTCCTGATAGTCGGGTACCGGACATGTGGTTTGAGCGATCCCACCTGTTCGGTTAGTGCGTTTAGCAGTCAAAATCCGGTCTCGCCGTTGAGATAGTGCGGGTTGGCGATTTGCCCGTAGGCTCGCTCCCCGTTTAGTTGGGGAAAGCATCTTCATGAATCTACGGGAGCAGCGAACCCAGCGGCATGCTCGAGGACTTACCTGTTGCTTTCCCAGAGGAACTGTGGCATCTTCCGTGTTGGAAACCAACATGGCGGTGCCATGAAACGGGATTGGTTATGAAACAGAAAACGGATGTGCTGCAGGGGACGCTGGCTTTGATGGTGCTGAAGACGCTGCATGTGCTGGGGCCGCAGCACGGGTATGGAATTGCGCGGCGCATCGAGCAGATCAGCGGGGACTTGCTGGCGGTGAATCAAGGGACTTTGTATCCCGTGCTGCTGAAGCTGGAGCAGGAAGGGGCGATCGCCTCGGAGTGGGGCGCTTCGGAGAATAATCGGCGGGCGCGTTTTTACCGGCTGACGCGGGAAGGGCGTAAGCAGTTGCAGGCCGAAACCAAGGATTGGGAACAGACGGCGGCGATCATCGCGCGGTTCTTTGAAGCGAAGGCGGAGGATTTGTCATGAAATCGCTGAGGCGTTTTTTCACACGCCTGTTCAACACGGCCGCTAGGCGGGCGGAAGAAGAACGATTGAGGGAAGAGATTGCGGAGCATATCGCGCTGCAAACCGAGGAGAATCTTCGCGCCGGTTTATCACCCATTGAGGCGCGGCGGCAAGCAATGCTGAAGTTCGGCGGAGTGGAGGCGATGAAACAGGACTATCGAGCCGAGCGCGGAGTGTTGCTGATTGAGAATCTGCTGGGGGATTTGCGAAACGCAGGGCGATCGATTTCCCGTATGCCAGGGCTTGCGGCGGTGATTATCGTTTCACTGGCTATCGGAATTGGTGTGAATACCACGATCTTTTCATGGATTCAGATAATGCTGTTCGAGCCGATGCCCGCGGTGAGCGGCGCAGCGAACTTTCTGATGGTGGAACCGCGCTCTGAGACGGGCGGGTATCCAGGCGCTTCCTGGCAGGAATATCGCGACTTGCGAACGCAGGTGCCGGCGCTGCGCGACGTCGTGGCGTCGCAGATGGTGCCGTTCAACGTGGGAGAGAGGGGCCAGACGGAGCGGACGCACGGGCAACTCGTTTCCGGAAATTATTTTTCCGCGCTGGGACTGAAGCCTGCGATGGGGCGATTCTTCCGGCCGGAGGAGGCGGAGCGATCCGGAACCGAGCCGGTGCTGGTGATTTCGTATGACTACTGGCAAACGCGGTTTCGCGGCGCGCCGGAGGCCGTGGGACAAAAAGTGCGCGTTAACGACCGCGAGCTGATGGTCATCGGCGTGGCGCCCAGGGATTTTCAGGGGACCATGGTGCCCTTGAAGTTGGAACTGTGGGCACCGGCCACGATGGCGCCTGCGCTGCTCGGCGGAACGCGCGACCTGGAAGATCGCAGCATCCGCGCTTTTTCGCTGATCGGAATGTTAAAGCCTGGCGCGACAAGCGAGGAAGCACAGGCCGAGTTCAGCAGGGCGATGGCTCAGATGGCGCGCGACTATCCGGAGGCCAGCGCGGGAATTGGCGGGGAGATTCTTCCATTCTGGAATTCGCCGCGGGGTCCGCAGCGGATGCTGATCAGCGGGCTCGCCGTTTTGCAAGGCGTCATGCTGCTGCTGCTGTTGGCGGTTTGCGGAAACACGGCGAACCTGATGCTGGCGCGCGGAAGCGTGCGGCAACGCGAGATGGCCGTGCGCGTGGCGCTGGGCGCGGGACGCTGGCGCATTGCCAGTTTGGTGCTCTCGGAAAACATGCTGCTCGCTCTTCTGGGAACAGGTCTCGGAGCAGTCATCGCGGTTTGGGGCACTACGGCATTGCGTGTTGCGCCGATGATTGGGGCATTTCCGATCCTGTTTCCGACGCGAGTGGATGAATTCACGCTGGCGTTCGCGATGTTGCTGGGCGTTGCGTGCGGTTTGATTTTCAGCGCGGCGCCGGCGGTGCACCTGGCGCGGCTGGATCCACAGGAAGGGCTGCGCTCCAATTCGAATACGGCGCCACGCAGCCGGGCGCGCAAAGTTCTGATGGGGGTGGAAGTCGGACTTGCGATGGTGGTGCTGATTGCGGCAGGGCTCTTCCTGGAGAGTTTTCGCTCAGCGCGCCAAACGGATCCGAGATTCCGGGCGGAGGGCGTTTTGCTGGCGGCCTACGATTTAAGCGGACGGAATCCCAACGAGGCGTCCGAGCGCGAATTTGCTGCGCGATTGCTGGAACGGTTGCGATCCTTGCCGGACGCGGAGGCGGCGGCCATCGCCACGAATGTTCCTGTGGACTTGCATGGAATTCCGGCGCGGTCTTTCACGGTACAAGGCCACGTGCGCACGGAGGCGGGGAAGGATCGAGCCATTTGCAACACGGTTACCCCGGGATACTTCCAAGTGATGGGGATCCCACTGGTTGAGGGGAACGACTTTGCGGAGTTGAGGGATAAGGCAGCTCCCGCACAGGCGATCGTCAATGTGGAGTTTGTCCGGCGTTACCTAAATGGCGCGGAGGCGATCGGCCGACGCCTACAGACGCGCGGGGGAAGTTTTTCGATCATTGGCGTGGCGCGCAATTCGGTCTACGACGCGTTCGGCGAGCCCGCGCAGGCAGCGGTCTATCTATCGTATCGAGACCTTCCAGTGTTCCAAGGCGAGATTCACCTGAGGACGCGCAGCGGCAATGAAACCGCTCTCACCTCCGAAGCGCGTGCCGTTCTGCGCGATCTCGATCCGATGCTCCCTCTTTACGACGTGCGAACATTCTCTCAGCACATCGAACGCAACCTGTATCTTCGCCGGATTCCCGCGCGGATGTTCGCAGTGCTGGGGCCACTGCTGCTCGGCCTCGCGGCGATCGGAATCTACGCTGTGGTTTCGTATGCCGTGGCCAGGCGAACGAGAGAGATTGGCGTGCGGCTGGCGTTCGGGGCCACTGGCAGGCGGGTGGTCCTGCAAATTATTCGCGAAAACTTGGGTGTAATTGCCGGGGGCGCAGCGATTGGATGGGTACTTGCGCTCGCGATTTCCGTTCGCGTGATTGCGAAGGGCGCGATCAACGTTCCGGTTTTCCTCGGTGTACCAGCGATTCTGCTGGGTGTCGCGACGCTGGCATGCTGGATTCCGGCACGTAGAGCAAGCCAGATCGATCCGATGGCAGCGCTGAGGCACGAGTGAGAGATGAGTGCCGCACCTGCGGTGCTTGAGATTTTTTCTAAGATTGCTCCCCAGCCCTTACGGGCTGGGCTAACGTGTGACGCGCCTACGGCGCTTGAGGATGGCCCGCCTCAGAAGGCGGGTCCTATAAAGGCGTGAGAGAAGAAGGATGGCGGCCCGCTAGGACATTTCGGCAAAATCGAATCCAGCTTGCTTCAGTTTACGGGAACGTGGCGGATGGGCGTGGCCTGCGAGCCCGGGCCCGGTTCGGGGGCGGGCTTGGGCATGTCCTCGGGTTTGAAGCGTGGGACCATCTGGTCGGCCATCGCCAGGGCGTAGACGGCTGAGGCGATTTCGACGGCGCCTTCTCTCACGTCTTCTTCGTAGATGCGTTCGTAAGTATCCAGATTGGTGTGATGGGTAAAGGAGCCGTAGTCGAAGGCATCCTGTGCCAAGCCGATGCCGGGCAAGCCGGCGTTGTTGAAGGAAGTGCTGTCCGTGCCGCCGGTTCGGCGGCTATCGCTCGCGGTAGCTCCTGTGAATCCCCAATCGGCGAAGGGCATCATGGCTTCGCGAATCATGTCGGCAGCGGCGGCTGGGCCAAACACTCCGGCGCCGCGCGGCTTTCCGGTGCCGGAATCGATGTTGAAATAGGCGTCCAGTTTCGCGAACTCCGGCTTGGGATTTTCAAAACTTCCAAAATGCTGCTGCACGTAGGCGAGCGAACCGAGCAAGCCTTCTTCTTCGCCGCTCCAGAGCGCGATGCGAATGGTGCGGCGCGGTTTGACGTGAAGCGCGGCCAAGATGCGAACGGCTTCGAGCATCATGGAGGAGCCGATGCCGTTGTCGGTGGCGCCGGTGGCGTCATGCCAGGAATCGTAATGGCCGCCGAGCATGACGACTTCGTCTTTTTTGTCGGTGCCGGGGATTTCGGCGATCGCGTTGTAGGCGGTAGCGCCTTCGGGATACTGCTTATTCAGAATATTGAGGCGCAGAGTTACGGGCGTGCCATCCGCGAGGATGCGGGAGATGCGGCCGTAGTCTTCATTGCGCATGACGAGCGTGGGAACGGCGCGCGTCCAATCGTAGGTGGCGTTTTGTTGCGCGATGATGATGCCGTGGGCGCGGCCGGCGTCGTTGATGCGCGCGAGGGCGCCGTTGTCGACGAGGAATTGATCAATCTGGCGGGAAACTTCGGCGCGCGTCAGCTGGCCCTCGGGGAGTTTGGGCGGCTCGGGAAAACGGAAGGGGCGCGGGTTCTTGGCGTCGAAGCGCGACTTCCAATCATCTTCGGAACGGCGCATGGGGGCGGGGTTCATGTCTTCGGGGACTTCGATGTGTTTACCGACGAAGACGATGGCGCCGCGAACTTTGTCCTTGACGGAATTTAAATAGGCATCGAGCTCGGGCTGCGTAGGCTGTTTGGGCTCGGCGGTCTTTGCGGCTGCGGGCATGGGCGGCGCGGCCCATTTCGGTTCGGGCGGTGGCGGCGGGGCGCCAAAAAAGTTGAATCCACCGCCCCTTGGCAGGGCCATTCCGGGCGGATCGAGGATGACTACTTGCGCGGTTACGACGCCATTGGTGCTCGGCGTCCACGCGAGCGGCTTCACCATCAGCTGGCCGTGGAAGGGCGCAACGGCTTCCGCGAGAAGGTCCATGTTTTCCCAGCCGGGGACGGGCGTGGCGGCGCTGGGCGGCTGGAAGGTCCACGGCTCGAGGTGCGCGTTGGCCAATCCCCAGGAGGTCATGGTCTTGACGGCCCAATCGTCCGCGGCCTTGAGGTTCGGGGTGCCGGTGACTCGCGGGCCATAGACATCGGCGATTTCGTGGATGATCCACATGATTTTGGAATTGTTGGTTTCCTCGGCGCGGATTAGCGTATACATCTCGGAGAATCCTGGGGCCTGTGCGGGCAGCGGCATGGCCACCAACAGCAAGCAGAACAGCACACATCCAATTAATTTCGCCACGGTTCCTCCCAGGATTCTTCGGAAGCTTTCAGATTGCATCGGCCGACCGCAGGTCAATATACGCTCCGAGGTTCGCGGAGGCAATGGAGTGATTTCCCGGACCCTCCGATGAACTTTTTGGAACCGAGTGCACGGAAAACCGGCTGTATTTTGTGGCGAAAATAAGGACGGGCGGTCTATTCTGAGTTTATTGCGACGGAGGCAATGACGGATGGGATATGGGCGAATTCTCCAGCAAGGAAGACTTCATCTTGTGCGGTGGGCGGCTAGCATCGGCGCGATCCTGGTCGTTGCTTTGACGTGTGGCGCGCAGGCCGCGCCGGAAGCGCAAGAGCCCGCAGTGGCAGCAATCCAGGAGCTGAACGCCAAGTATCCCGGATTGTGGGCGGAGTTCGGGCGATTGTTCGAGAAGCTGCAGAAGAACGTGCAATTTCCCGCGGCGCGAGGAGCGAGCCGGCTCTTGCCGCTGTTGCCGGAAGCGACGATGTCATACGGCGCGATTCCCAACTATGGCGACACGGCGCGTCAGGTGTTGAAAATTTTCCATGAGGAGCTTCAAGAAAGCAAAGTGCTGCGCGAGTGGTGGCACCACGGCGAGGTGGCCACGGCGGGGCCAAAGCTAGAGGATGGGTTGGAGAAGTTCTATCAACTCAGCCAGTTCCTCGGAGAGGAGATTGTGGTGTCGGGGGCCATGGACGGAAAAGAGCCGAAGCTGCTGATGGTCGCGGAAGTGCGGAAGCCGGGACTGAAAAAATTTTTGCAGCAGATGATCGAGGAATATGGCGGCAAGTCGAAGGCAGGCGTGCGCGTATTGGAGCCGCAGGAACTTGCCAGCGTCAAGGAAGCGCGCGGGGCGGATGAACTTTTGCTGCTGGTGCGCGCGGATTATGTGGTTGGTGCGGAGGATGTGACCACGCTGCGCAGTTTCAGTGCGCGGCTGGAACGCGGCGGCCGCGGATTTGTCGCGACGCCCTTTGGGCAGCGCGTGACGCAAGCGTACCAAGGCGGGGTGACCGTCTTAGCTGCCGCCGATGTGCACAAGATTCTGGAGCAAGTCCCACCGAGCACGAAGCAGGAGCAGACGACATTCGAACGGAGCGGATTTGCGGACATGAAGTATTTGGTCTGGGAGCACAAGGATTTGGCAGGGCAGGCGGTCAGTGAAGCGGAATTGAGCTTCAGCGCGACGCGGCATGGAGCGGCATCTTGGCTGGCGAAGCCGGCGCCGCTGGGCAGTCTGGAATTTGTTTCGCCGAAGGCGATGCTGGCGGGCACGGTGGTGCTGACAAGCCCGGCGCAGATTTTTGATGAGGTGAAAGAACTCGTGAGTGTTTCCGATCCGAACGCTTTTGCGTCGCTCGCGCAAATGGAACAGGTGTTGAAGCTCAGCTTGAAGGAGGATTTGCTAAGTTACCTCGGAGGAGAGATTACGTTGGAGGTGGATACTGTCACTCCTCCAAAGCCGGAATGGAAAGCCATCTTACAGGTCAAGGATGCAGAGCGATTGCAGAAAACGTTGAGTACGCTGCTGGGAGTGGCGCATCTTGAGACTGGACAATATGCCGTTGAGAGTGGAGTCGCCTACCACACGGTCAAAATTCCTACTGGGCAGACGATTCTCGAAATCGGATATGCCTTTGCGGAGGGGTATCTGATCATCGGTTCGAGCCGCGAAACGGTTGCGGAGGCAGTACGGTTGAAAAGGAACGGAGAATCGCTGGGGAAGTCGAACAGGTTCTTGGCCGCACTGCCGCCGGGCCACGCTGCGGGAGCTTCCGCGTTGCTGTACCAAGATCCAGTGGCCATGATGGCGCTGCAGCTGCAACGAGTATCGCCCGAGATGGCGGGATCAATGGCGCAAATGTTGGGAGGAAGCATACCGGGAGTGATCGGAGTTTATGGAGAGGAAAAAGCCATCCGGGAAGCCAGCTCGAGCAATGGACTCGACACCGGGATGGTATTGGTGGTGGCCGCCATCGCGATTCCCAACTTGTTGCGGTCGCGAATGGCGGCCAATGAGGCGTCAGCGGTTGGAAGCGTGCGCTCGGTGAACACGGCTGAGGTCGTTTACGAGGTGACGTATCCCAAGAAAGGCTTTGCGCCCAATTTGGCTACGCTTGGGACAGATCCTCCTGGACCTACGGCCGGAACGGCGGACCGCGCAGGTCTCCTTGACGCGAAGTTGGCGAATGCAAGTTGCACCGCAGACGCTTGGTGTACGAAATCTGGGTACCACTTCCGTTTGACAGCGGTCTGCAAACAGCAACTATGCAAGGAGTATGTTGTGGTGGCCACGCCCGTCGACAGCAACACGGGAGTAAGAAGTTTTTGTTCGGCCTCGGACGGGGTGGTCCGATACAAGCTGGGTGAACCGCTAAGTGGGCCGGTTAGCGCGTCGGAGTGCCGGGCGTGGCCGCCGTTGAAATAGCGGGACTCTGGCTGTGACGTCCGGCGGGTTCGTGATTGGGAGCATTCGGGGTCAGCTTGCGGATGAAGAATTCTTGAAAAATATTGATAGCGGCGGATTCTCCCATGCCGATGAGTGCGTTCTCGAAAGTTAATCCGGCGTCATTGCGATTCTTTGCCGGATAGTAGAGATTTGAGATACCGCCCGCCGCGAGGCTTCCGAGAATACTTGAGTAATTGGCCTCCCAGTGGCCATTGTCGCCCTTGCAAATCACGGAGTTGGCGAGGGCATAGAGAATGCGCGAGCGGCGGCTGCCGCTTCCCTTATAGAAATAACGCGGATCCTGTTTCAGGAGCGACGGAAGGATGGCGCCTCCGATGAACGTTCCCGCCACAAAGTTAGCGTAGGAAGCGCCGTAGCGCTTGGCATAGCCTTGCGCGCCTTGGCCGTAGCCGCTGAAATCGTTGCCTGCCTGCTGAATTCCGGCAACGACCCCATTCACGCCGAAGGTGACTGGATCCACGCTGGTCTTCCAGGCCAGCTCGAACTTTTGCCGGGGAGCGAGAGGAAGGGCGTGGTGTTCGTAGCTGACATAGAAATTTGGAATGACTCCCAGCACGCGCTGCTTCTCTTGAATCTTGATCTGGTCCTCGGCTAGTTCGATCCGTGAGGGTATGACGCGAACTTCCGTGATTGCGGGAGCAACAGCCACGGTGAGCTGAGGAACAAGGAAGCCCTCTCCCGCCTGCAGATTTCCCGAGTAGGATTGGGTCGTGAAGCCCGGAGAAGAAATGGTGAGATGGAACGGCCCGGGAGCGATGTTGGCAAAGGAGAATTGTCCGTCGTCGTCCGAGAGCGCCTCCTGGTCCGAGGATTGATCCTCGCGGGAGAGCCGCACCAGGACTCCCGCAACGACGGCTCCGGATTGGTCAATTACGGCACCGCTGATGCGTCCTGCCAATTGTGCGTGGGGAAGTTGTTCGCCGGGGGATGCCGCGGCTGGCTGAGGGCCAGGCAGAGGACTCTGCGCTCCCGGAATGGCAGGGGGCTGCTGAGATTGAGCCAGAGCCGGCGAGCCGAGAGGCAGAAGACTAAGGCTTAGCCAAACGATCCAGGGCCTGTATCCGAGCATAGTGGTCCTTACCCGCACAGTATGATGCCTTGTGAAGGGGTTTTGGGTTCCCCAATCCCCGGAGGGTTTTATGAGTTAGCTGCTCCAAAGGACAGGCGCGGCCGCGCCGGCGGGCGCCCCTACATGACAGCGAATCAGTCCTTCGGGGGCTCCTTAAGCTTTTTTAGCATGTCGATAGCATTTTGATTTTTGGGGTCAAGGGCGAGGGATTTCTCGTAGTTGAGCTGGGCGTTTTTCGCGTCGCCGGACTTCAAGTAGGCTTCGGCGAGACTGTCCCAGACGTTGGGGGACGCTGGGAAAGTATCGGCATTCAGTTTGAAGATCTGGACGGCGGCGGCAGTGTCCTTTTTTTCGAGTAGTTCATAACCAAAGCCATTGAGCGAGTTTTCGCCGAAATCGTAGCCGTTGCGGCCGTAGAACTTCTTCCTGAGCTCGGCATAATCGTCGAGCGCGGTTTTGATGCCCTTGGTTCGATAGTCTTCGCCGAGCTTTTCCTCGAGAGTCATTGGCCGAGGCTGGCCGTGGTGGCAGGTGTGGCACCACATGTTGACGCGCTGGTCGCCGCTGGGCTGAAGTTTCTTCAGATGGTCGTTGATGTCGCCGAGCATGCGCAGCATTTCCCTGGCGCGGTCCTTATTGGGGTTTTCGTCGGAAGCAAAATCGTAGGTACTGAGCGGCTTGCCTTCTTCGCCCTTGTGGCAGAAGGAGCAGCGCACGCCCAGCGCCCGTGTGAAGCCGGTCATCACTGGCTGCAGGCGCTTGCCGGGCCAGTCTTTCGGCAGGACCTGGATGTTCTTCGGTTTCTCCGGCCAAGACCATTGTTCTTGCGCGTTGGCCGGGAGGAGGAAAAACAGGGCGAAGGAGAGGATGGTCAGGATTCTGGTGAAGAATCTGGCTGAAAACATAGTTTTCCTCCTCTAGATGGCGGAGTGGGCTACGACCTTGGTGGTATGGACGTCCTGGGGAGGGGTTTGGGTAGCGGGTCCAGGAAGGAGGCGGGACAAATTTCGGAGGCGGCGGCCGGGCCGAATTTTGGCTCTTTTGGTTACTACTGACCGATAGGCCAGTAGATTCCACACAAGAGTTCCGTCTAGATTGGGGTGTCAGTGAGATGGGTCACGGAGGGACGGCCATGAACCTCGGACTGGCAACGGAGAAAGCGAAGGACTCGTCGGAACTCGATCCAATGGCGGAATTCAAGCAAGGCGTCCAGTTGCTGAAAAACGACTATCCTCAAAAGGCATTGCCGAAATTGCGCCGGGCGTTCGAATGTGACCAGCATAATCCTTACTACATTTCTTTTCTGGGGCTGTGCGTGGCGCGCGCGCAACGGAAGTGGGTCCAGGCGTACGAGCTTTGCGAAATCGCGGTGCAATTGAAACCCGCGGAGATCCAATTTCACCTGAATCTGGCGGAAGTCTATGCGTCCGCAGGGCTGCGCGAAAAGGCTCTGGACAAGCTGGATACCGCGCTGGAGCGATTCCGGGGTGATTCGCGAATCGCGCAGGCGCGCAGCAAAGTGCAGAACCGTCGCAAGCCCATATTGCCTTTTTTCGGGCGCACCCATTTCCTGAATCGCGGACTTGGCAAACTGCGGCATCGTGCGTTGAAGCGCTTGGGAAAATAACGAAACCACAGACGATTGAATTGTTCAGGACGTGCAAAGCCAGAAACTTCAGTGGCGGAAATTGTCCGCGAATTGCAATCCTGTCCTACTCTAGAAGCGAATTCCAACGGGTAGCCGAGAAGAAGATGCTGGGGAGGCAGAGCCCATGAAGTGGACGATTGTGGCCGGGACCCTCTTGCTGCTTGGGGCGATGGTCGCCGTGGCGCAGCAGAAGAGCATGAGCGATGAGGGCGGGCGCGTGCTGGCGTTGGAGAAGGCCTGGAATCTCGCGCTGGAGGAAAAGGACGCGAAGGCGCTGGACATGCTGCTGGCAAACACGCTGGTGTCGGTGGACATTGACGGGAGCGTGCAGTCGAAGGGCGAGTTTCTGGCCAGCATCAAGGCGCCGGACTATAAGCCGTCGCAAGTGGTGACGGAGCAGACGAGCGTGCAAGTATACGGCAACGCGGCGGTAGTGACAGGGACGTTTCGCGTGAAGGGCACGGACAATGGGAAGCCATACGTGAGGCGCGAGCGGTTCACGGATACGTGGATCAAGATCGATCAGGCCTGGCAGTGCGTGGCCACCCAAACCACGCTGATCCCCCCGAAGTAAATAAACCATAGATTGCGCGTGGGTTTTGATTTGGGCTAAGGTGCGTCTTGGCGCGTCTGCCATTCGAAACAAGTTCGGAGGAGTGTGTCATGAGGAAGATGGTGGTTGCGGCGGTGGTGGTGGGCTTGATGGCGTGCGGGACCTATGGGCAGAGTGCCGCGCCGACGGCGCAGAGTTGCGAGCGGGTAGCGAAACTGGAGCTGCCGGAAGCGAAGATTGTTTCCGCGCAGACGTTTGCCGCGGGAGCCTTTCCACCTCCGCAGAACATGGCTTTCTGGATGGGTGAGAACGCGGCATTTTACAAAACGCTTGCGACGTTCTGCCGGGTGGTGGCGGAAGCGAAGCCGAGCGGCGACTCAAGCATCAAGATTGAAGTGTGGATGCCGGTGGAAGGATGGAACGGGAAATTGCTTGGAGAGGGGAACGGAGGATTTGCCGGTGAGATTGGTCATTTCGGATTGGGAAATGCGTTGAAGCAAGGATATGCGGCGGTGGGAACGGACACGGGCCACGCCGCGGTCGGGACGGACGCAACCTGGGCGCTTGGTCACCCGGAAAAGGTGGCGGATTTTGGGTACCGCGCAATCCATGAGATGACGCGGGTTGCGAAAGAAGCGATCAAGGCGTTTTACCGAAGTGGGCCGCAGCATTCTTACTTCGGAGGTTGTTCGAACGGCGGGCGGCAGGCGTTGATGGAAGCGCAACGATTTCCGGAAGACTACGACGGCATCCTTGCGGGAGCGCCGGCGAATTACTGGACGCATCTGCTGACGAAGGCGCTGGCGGATGCGCAGGCCACGACGCTGGATCCGGCTAGCTATATTCCGAGCAGCAAACTGCCCGCGATTGCGGGAGCGGTGAATGCCGCGTGCGACGCGCAGGATGGCGTGTCGGACGGCATCTTGAATGAGCCGAACAAATGCAAATTTGATCCGGCAGTTTTGCTTTGCAAGGAAGGCGATTCGGAAAAGTGTTTGACGGCACCGCAAATCACCGCACTGAAGAAACTCTATGCGGGGCCCAGCGATGCAAAAGGGAACTTGATTTTTCCCGGCTACGTGCCGGGAGCGGAGGAGGGACCAGGAGGTTGGGCCACGTGGATCACGGGGCCGGCGCCGGGCAAGAGCCTTTTGTTTGCGTTCGGCGGGGGATATTTTTCCAACATGGTCTATGAGAAGGCGGACTGGAATTACAGGGACACGACGGTGGATGACGCGCTGAAAGCCGCGGAGTTGAAGACGTCCAAAGTTCTGGACGCAACTGATGCGAACCTGGCGGCGTTCAAGGCGCGGGGCGGAAAGCTGATTCTTTATCATGGCTGGGATGATCCGGCGATATCGGCGCTCAACTCGATCAACTATTTCGAGAGCGTGGGGAGCCGGATGGGCGGCAACGGGCGAGACGCGTTCGCGCGGCTGTACATGATGCCGGGAGTGCAGCATTGCGCCGGCGGGCCGGGGCCCGCGTCTTTCGGGCAATATCCTGGGGAGGATCGCAAGGATGCGCAACACAACGCAGAGCTGGCATTGGAGGAATGGGTGGAGAAAGGGATTGCACCCGCAGCGATGATCGCAACGAAATATGTGGACGATGATCCCGGCAAGGGTGTGAAAATGACGCGGCCGCTGTGCCCGTATCCGCAAGTGGCGAAGTACAAGGGCAGCGGGGATACAAACGATGCGGGGAATTTCGTGTGCGCGGCGGGAAAGCAGTGAAAGAGATTGCGGCGTGTTTCGAAGTGGGCTAAGTTGCGTCGCGCGGCTTTGACGGTTCGAGCAAAAGAGGAGAGGGAAAATGTCACGGAAGAATTTTGTGAGGGGCGTTTGTTTGGGTTTACTGCTGCTGATTTTTGCGATGACGGGCGCGGTAGCGCAGATGCCAAATCCCTATGGAATGCCGATCAGCCTCGAGCATGCGAAGAAAGCGGCTGCGCCTGTGTTGGCCGAAGCGGCGAAGAACGGCTGGAATATGGCGGTGGCGATCGTGGATCCGGGCGGCAACCTGGTTTATTACGAGAAGATGGACAACACGCAGCTGGGCAGCGCGAACATTGCCATTGATAAGGCGCGGTCGGCGGCCCTCTTCAAGCGGCCGACGAAGGCGTTCCAGGATGCGCTGGCGGCGGGCGGAGATGGGCTGCGCATTCTGCGCTTGCAGGGCGCGGTGCCGGTGGAAGGCGGGTTTCCGCTGGTGATGGATGGGAAGATTGTGGGTGCGATCGGAGTTTCGGGTGCGACGAGCGCGCAGGACGCGCAGTGCGCGAAGGCGGGCGCGGATAGCGTGAAGTAGTTCGCACGGCGAATTGAAGCAAGAGTCTGCAGAATAATCATGCCTGAGAAAATCGTGTACTTGTCGCTCGGTTCGAATATGGGAGACCGGGGGGCAAATCTGTGCGCGGGGATTGCGGCGCTAGCTGGGGCGGGTGTGCGTATGACCTGCCTGTCGGGATTCTATGAGACGGAACCCGTGGATTATTTGGAGCAGGCATGGTTTGTGAATTGCGTGGTAGAGGGAATGACGAAAGTGGCGCCAGTGGAGTTGTTGCGAAAGTTGCGGGAGATTGAGACACAGTTAGGGAGCAAGAAGATGGTGGCGAAAGGGCCGCGCTTGTTGGACATGGATATTTTGCTTTACGGCGCGGAGGTGATTGATACGGCGGAATTGCAGGTTCCGCATCCGCGGATGCATTTACGGAAGTTTGTGCTGGCGCCGCTGGTGGAGATTGCGGCGGACGTGATGCACCCAAAATTAGGAATGACGGCCGTGCAGATGCTGGAGCGGACGGAAGATCAGAGTCAGGTGCGACGCATGGACGGTGCGAAGTAGGGGCGCCCCGATCTGATCGGGCGCCCCTACCAGTGTGGAACTTCGGAACGTGTCAACTCGTGCGATGCAAAAGCAGGCGGTGGAGAGTGATAGTTTTGGGCTGGAGGGCGTCGAGTTCGATCTGCGTGAGGCGGCCCTCGGTGATTTCGCGCCAGCGATAGACGCCGGGATCGGTTTCTTCGGTGATGTGGCCGTTGAGGTGGCGCAGAAATTCTGCGGCGTTGTCGTGCGAGGCCACGGCGCGATAGGTAGGCCGGGCGAGAGCTTCGACGGTGTAACTGCGCAATAGTTTGTTCCAATAATGGTCGAAGAGATCGCCGGAGGCGAAGATGTCGCTCCAGGCGACTTCCCCGCCGTAGGCGACAACGACGCCGACGACGCGTTCGTCTTTCAAACCTGAAGTCGCGCTGGCGAAGCGCCGCCGCACTTCCTCGACGAAATCATCGATAGGTACGCCGACGGCGCGCGAGACGTAAATTTTCTCGTACGCCTCGGTGCGCCCGTTGGTATCGATGGCACCCTGGATACTCTGTGCGCTCATCCGCGGAGCGAGAACGGGAGCGGGGGTCGAAGGTGCCGGCTTTGCCGTGGTGCCCCCGCGGACGGCATCCCAGACTTCCTCCTGTTTTTGATCGACGGCGGCGCGTTCGCGGACGCTGGGATGGACGATAGTGTTCGCAGCGGCGAATTGCTGCGAAGCGCCCGTCCAACGGCCGTGCTCGACGCAGAAGACGTCAAGCGGGAGCGCAGGCGCGCCGACGGGAACGATGCGGTCTTTGCCGATGACGCGGTCCTGTTTGCCTCCGCTGACGAGTTCGCCGGCGAGGAGAAGCAACGGCCGGCGGCTGCGATTAATCAGCACGAGCTGATTGACGCGAGCACCGGTGTTGTACTGCGGAACGTAAACGACGCGGCCATCGCGGCCGCGCACCATCCCCTCCGAGCCGGACTCGCGAACAATGACCTCGCCGGTGGCGAGACCCTCTTCAAGAGTGAGGAAAGCGCTGGTGTCCTGACTATTCGAACTGACTACGGGAAAGATGGAGATGTTTTCGTAGGTGATGGGGTCGAGCAGACGCCACTCCCCCACCATTCTGGGTGGTGGAGGAGGCGGCTGGTGCGCGCCGGGCGGCCCCCAGACGAACGCCAATCCTCCGAGTGCGGTGATTCCGAGAAGGCCGCCCAAGAGCGCGGCGAAGAGCGAACGTTCCATGAAACCCTCCTATGCGTGCCGAAGAGGACACGCCCTGGAGTTAGAACGACGGGGTCGAGATTTCTTGCATGGGATGAGAGTTCTTAGTTGTTAGTTTTAAGTTCTTAGTCTGAAGCTAGAGGCTTTGGTCGCGGGTGCAGATTGTGGCAATCGGCGAAGCGAAGGCCAATGGGTCAGAATTGGGAATGCTATCGGTTACCTATTCTAAGTTTTATTTGGAACAAAGCCGGAAGAGACAGATGGTTGGTCAAGTAGCGATGAAACGGCGGCTCAGTTTTTTGGGGTGTAACTTATGTCCTGGGACACCACAACTAAGAACTAAAAACCAAAGAAACTAAAAACTTCCATTGCCGCTTAGCGGTCGGAGCCGCCGAGGTTGGTGCGGGGTTTGTTGCGGCGGGTCTTTGAGGCTTCGCTCTCCTGGCGTTCGTATTCGGCGAGCTCCTCGTCGGTGTAGGAGGAAGAGTCGCGCGAGGCAAACATCGAAGTAGAGCGGCCGGTCTGTTTCTTTTTCTTGCGCAGGGCCCCGAACTCATGGCGCACCTGGCGCAACGGAGCTTCGATGGCCTTCACTTCGACGAGGAGATCGCTGACTTTCTCGAGGAAGTCGTGGAGATGGTAAGGGCGAACCACGTACGGCATGCGATTGATTTCGAGGTGGCCGATGTATTGGCTGCCGCCAAACTCCGGAACGAGATAGAGGACGCGAATCCTGCCGCCATCTTCGGGCGCGACGCTGGCGAGTTCACGAAGGGTGATAAAGGCCGGGCCGTCGATGCCGGTGATGGCAACGTTGGCGACTACCAGGGACCATTCCCCCGTCTTCAGTTCCGCAAGGAGTTGTTGGGAATCCTGCACGTTGCGAACGCGCCAGCCCTCGGAGTCGAGGATCTGTTTGACCGCACTGGCGCCTTGGGCATCGTTGTCGAGGACAAGGATGCCGACCTGTGGGGGCAGGACAGAGGGATTGGTACTCACAGGACTAGTATAACCTTGTTGGCTTGGCCGGAACAGCGGAAAAGGAGAGTTGCGGCGTATCGGCTAACTATTGGCCGATGACCAGCCAGCCGCCAGAAGAGTATTTTTGCGTGCCCGTGCCGTCCCAGAAAATGCGGAACGTGGGCGAGGTGCCGGAAACCACGCGGGTGTAGAACACTTGGAGTCCATCGCGCGACCATTCCGCGGTTCGGCCCCACTGGTCTGGCGGACAAAGAACTGTACGGCGCCTGGAGCGCACTTCGTAGAGAAAGAATCCTGCCGTAAGACCCATAGCGTCCTTCGGAGCACCGGCCGGGGCGGTCGTGTAGTCAGCGGAAACCAATAGCAAATCGGGATTGAGGGGATGGACGCGAATGGCGTCGGAACTCATGATCTGAAATGCGGAACCGTAAATGTCAGAAAGAAGCACAGTTTGCGCGGGATTCTCAGCGCTGAGCCAGTAGGTGCTCTGCATGTCGCTGGCGAGAAGCGTGTGACTATCCGTCCAGCCGTGCAGGGAATTCACCGTTTGCGGAGAAAACAGTGTGGCCGAATCGGGTGTCGTGGCAGCAAAGGACCAGACCTGCCACGCACGATCCTGCGCTTTCAGAAAGGCGATGCGCGAGTCATCCGGCGACCAGAAGGCTTGCCGGACGTATCCATGCACCAAATCCTGCGATTTGCCGGTGTCAAAATCATATAGAACGATGGTGCGGTCAGGGCCGTTCTTCGAGTCCGAGCGTGTGTACAAGAGTTTCTTGCCGTCGTGGGAGAGTGCCAGTTCCGTGCCTGAAGGTGCGACAGTTTTTCTAACGGTTCCGCGGCTCAGGACGACCGCGCCCGCCGCATTCAAATAGGCGACGGCGACAGGTGGCTTGAAATTGGTGATGGTGGGGGCCGGAGGCTTGTTTTTGGCGGTGTCGTCGGCATCGTCGGGCTGATTGTTGATTTTGGGGAAAAGCTCGGTGGCGATGCGGGCGCAGCCTTTCATGGGGGGCAGTTGCGTATGTTCGACAGAGGCGCGGAAGGTGTATTTTCCGGAGGCAGGGCGTGGGGCGGAAGTGGGGTCGCTTACAGGATCGGAGCAGGCCTCGCGCGTCAGGTGGAGGACGACAGATGCGCCAGTGGCGGAATCCTTGGCGTGGTAGGTCCAGGAATCGGCGCCGGATTCGTGGCTGACTTCGGCGGGCTCCAGAGCGATCGGCGGATAGTTGGGGCGGTCGAGCCGTTCGGGACCCTTCAAGCCGATGCGCAGACTCCAGGAGGGATCGTTGCCGAAGGCAAGAAGCAGTATCGGGTAGTGTGTGGATTGGGGAGCTGGCGGTCCGGCGGGCAGTTTTTTTGCAGGCTGTGCTGGTGGCGCCTGGCCGGAGGCTGGCTGCGGAGTTAGACCAAAGCCAAGCACAGCGGCTGCAAGAGCGAAGTTTATCGCCGAACGGATGGGCAAAGTGCTCCTCCCGGATAAGGAGAATACCCTGTGGGCGTGAAGGAGGCAATTGTTCGCGGCGGCCGTGTTTAAGAGATGGCGCGGATTGAGAACCGGTGGTGCGCGGCGCTTGTCCGTACGAAGAAAAGGCGAAAATAATTCTTGACATAGCGAACAAAAAGCGAAATACTCTCCCGTGCTTCGAGGTGGGCTATGTCTCCGGTTCTCTCCTCATCGTCGGCGGGTATCACTATCCATCGGCGCCGCGTTTCACCAACTACAGCAGGACTCTTTCCTGATTGCCCTGAAGACGTAAGCCCAATGCAAGTGGTCGGCGGCCTTGCCCCGGTTGCAGACCAACGCAGCAACATTTCGGACCGCGCGACGGCGGATTGCCCCCCGGCGTCCTTGGCCGCGCACGGAACCCAAAACCGTGCGAATGGCCCGGTCCGAAATGTTGCCGCGGTGCCACACGAACGCGCTCACGCGCGGCTGGTGGGTATCGCCCGCCTCGCAGCATCCTCTCTTCCAGCGGAAACGCAGCGGAGCTCGGCGGAAAAGCCGGAGTATTTTGTTTTGCCGGTGAAATCGATCCTCAACCGGTGCGATTCGAATCGCGTACCGTTCGAATGGACTATCAATCCGTACCGGGGATGCGAGTTTGCTTGCAAATACTGCTACGCACGCTACACGCATGAGTACATGGAGCTGGACGGGTCGGAATTCGAAAAGAAAATTTATGTGAAGAAGGATGCGGCGCCGCTGCTGGCGCATGATATTTCGCGGAAGTATTCCTATAATTCGGAAAAGTCAGGCGGAGAAAGATCGGAGCACATTGCCATCGGAACGGCGACGGATCCGTACCAACCGGCGGAACGGGAGTACGGCGTGACGCGAGCTTGCCTGGAGGAGCTGGCGAAACGTGAAGGACTGAGCATTTCGATTATTACGAAGTCAAATCAGATTGTGCGCGACATCGATGTGTTGCAACGCATTGCGTTGCGCTCGGATTTGGCGATCAACATTACGATCACGACCTTGCGGTCGCGGCTGGCGCGTCTTTTGGAGCCGCGCGCTCCGCGGCCGGATTTGCGGCTGGCGGCGGTGAAGCAATTGCGCGAGGCGGGATTGGCGGTGGGAGTGTCCGCTTCGCCGCTGATCCCGGGAATTACGGACCGCGAGGGAGACCTCGAAGCAGTTGCGGCCGCCGCGCGGGAAGCGGGTGCGCAGTGGTTCTTCTCCGGGGTGCTGTTCCTGATGCCGGCTTCGGCTAAGCAGTTTTTGCCGTTTGTCCGGGAGAAATTTCCACGACTGGCGAAGCAGTATGAACAATGGTACGCGAAAAACGGGTACGCTCCGGAAGAGTACCGGCAGAAGGCTTCGGAGCGGGTGCGGCGGATCCGGGAGAAACTTGGTTTTGCTTCGCGTCCGTGGATTGCCACGACGCGAACTCCTCAAAGAGCGCAGATGTCGCTGGCGTGGAGTGCGCCCGCAGTGCAGATAGAAACGGAGCTTGTGGCGGCTGCAGGATAGCACTGTGCTAGGTGGTGGCTGTCGGAAAAGCGGGAGCTAGGCTCCCGCACTCCAAAAACTACGGGACGATGATGCGGGACTCTTCGCGCTTGAGCTCGGGAGCCTGGGGGAATTGTGCTCGAAGGAATTCGATGAAGCGGCGCGAGCGCGGGCGGCCGTTGGTACGCAGCAATCCCATGCGGTAGAGAAAAACCAGCAAAAAGAAAACTTCGGAATCTTTCCAGGCCGCGGAATTGGCGCGTTCGGCTTGCTGTTTCTTGACTTCGGCGAGGAACGTAATCAAGGCGCCGTAAAGTTCGCGCGGAAGAGGCGCGACCGGCGGGCTTTCGTAAATGATGCCGGAGCCCAGCGTCTTGTAGGTCTGGGCGAGAGCCTCGAGGGCGGCGAGCACATCGGGATCGGTAGCTGTCGGCTGGACGGCGCAGAATTTGGCGATGGAAAAGGCCAGCGCGGACATCAGTTGCTGGTGCGCATACACCGTGTCCTGCGGGATTTTTTCGTCGAGCAAGGGAGTGTCCGCAGGAATCGAGCGTTGATGGTCGTTTTCGTAGCGGTGCGCGGCGGTGAGATACCCGCAGTCCGCCGGGCAATCGATGGTGACTTCGCGCTCCGTGCCGCAGCAGACGGCGCAAATCTTTTCACCCTTGGCCGGGCAAAAACGTTCGGCTTTGCGCTTCTCACAGATCGGACAGGACACGGAAGCTCCTCACTCTGCCGGAACAACCGAGCAGAATACGCTGCGGCACGAGAAAAGACAAAAAGGCCATGCCGAGGGCTGGCCGTTAGTTTCCGATTTGCGCTACTCAGGAGTTGACGCGCATACGATTGGAACTGGCTCGGATTCTTCGTCGCTGAGCCATGATGTACCAGGTTACCGCTCCGATTCCAAACAACATCATTGGAACCGGGCTCAGATTATTCAGGCCCTTATCTCCGAACTCCGTTAATGCATTTTTGTTGGGGTCCACTGGGTCGTAGTAAACGAGAACCCGGCGTCCGATTTCGAGTCCATCCTTCCCAGGGCTCTCCCATCCGGTGAAGCTCTTGCCATTCACAGTGAACACGTACCCATAGCGGTTATGGTTCGATGGCTCGTGTGCGGTGATGACTCCCTGCGTAGTTTGCTGACGCGTGGCCATGTCTCGGTCCATGTTCCATTGGTAGATTAAGAGAATTACGCCGATTGTCCAAGGCAGCACCACCAGGAGGTTCTACCACGACGGGTTTTCCCATTTGTGTGCGGCTTGGTCAACTATCTGGCCGAGTGTCACATTGTCCTCACTACGGTTCTCTGTCTCTCTGATTATTACCACAAGTCCGGGCAAACTCCTGGTTAGCCGCATTGTCGGAAACTGACCCGCAGCTCGTGGAGATGTTAGGACTCGATGGGGGGTGGCTCCGGCGAGGACGGGACTTGCTGCGGCTTGGTGCCTTTGCGTTTTTGGACGGCTTGGCGGAGGAGATATTCGATCTGGCCGTTGACGCTGCGCAAATCGTCCTGCGCCCAGGCTTCGAGTTCGGCCCAGAGCGCAGGATCGATTCGCAGTAGGAAGGATTTTCGTTCCATCATCCCTGCCGATCAGTTGTACAGCGTGCCGGTGTTGATCACGGGGTGAATTTCGGATTCGCCGCAGAGGACGACCATGAGATTGCTGACCATGGCGGCTTTGCGCTCGTCATCGAGCACGACGACATGTTTGTCGGCGAGTTCCTTGAGCGCCATGTCCACCATGCTGACGGCGCCGTGCACGATCTTCTGGCGCGCGGCGATGACCGCTTCGGCCTGTTGCCGTCGCAGCATGGCCTGGGCGATTTCCGGCGCATAAGCCAGGTGCGTCAGGCGCGCTTCGTCGACGGCGACGCCTGCTTTGGCTAAACGCTCTTGGAGTTCGGCGCGCAGGGCTTGGGAGACTTCGACGACGTTACTTCGCAGCGTAATTTCATGCTCTTCGCCGTAATCGTAGGCATACAAGCTCGCTAGATGGCGCAACGCGGATTCGCTTTGCGTTGAGACATAGTTTTCGTAGTTGTCCACGTCGAAAGTGGCTTGTGCCGTGTCCCCGACGCGCCAAACAACTACGGCGGCGATTTCAATGGGATTGCCACGCTTGTCGTTGACCTTCAATTTGTCGCCATTGAGCGTGCGCGCGCGCAGAGAGATCTTGTTGCGGCCCATCTTTTGCGTCGAAGCGGCCGAGCCTGGCTTTGTGCCCGCGAGTTTGCCTTGCATTGCCGCGGCCTGCGCCAGCAAGCCCGGTTGTCCCGGCCCGTTGGTATAGAACGGATTGCCCCAGTGAAATCCGCTGGTGCGCACGGTGCCCTTATAGTCGCCGAAGAGCACCAGGACCCGCGCTTCATTCGGCTGCAAGCTATAAAAACCGGTCAGCAAGAGAACGAGGAGGGGCAGAAGCAGGATGCTGGGAATCAGCACACCAAAATGCGGCTGCCCGGTCGTTTCAACGCCGTCCTTAATCGAGAAAATCAAAAGAGCAATGTCGCCCAAGATAAGCACGATCAAGGTGGGCAGCATGACCCAGCCACTCGGAGCGGAGATTGCGCGCTCGTGGCTGGTTGTGGATGGAATGGTGTTCATAAGAGCTTCCTTTCGTGTGAATCGCAGGAACCATATCGAAATGATATCATATTGATTCCAGATGTCAAGCACAAAATGATCTGCCACGCGCCGGAGGAAACTTGGAGTTAAGACCTTATGAATGAATAGTTTAAGGACCTGCTCTCGGATTTGCGACCATGGCAGGGATCAGCCTGGGCGGGTACGCACCAAGGTGAGGGCAAAAAAAGAACACCCCGGTTTGGGCCGGGGTGTTTGAAACGCCTGGAGATAGGAACGTCTACTTCAGGGAATCGGGATCCGAGAGATTCTTCGGAGACTTCTGGTTTAAGTACGCGACCATTTTCTGGGCGGCGGGTGGAACGGCGACAGCACCCTTGAAAACGATGGATTCGGCTTCGACTCTCTTGCCGTAGACGCGCTCGTTGGCATCGTTGTCGGGGCGAACCGTCGAGCCTTCCAGTGAGAGCCCGGCGAAGAGGCCGCGAGCGCGGGAATAGCTCAAGACTTCGGCGCGCATGGTGGCATCGGTAGAGGCATTCGCGGTGCGGCCCTTGGGGCCAGCCGCCGCCGAGGCATCGGCGCCGAGCTTTACTTTGCTGCTCAAGATGGCGCGAGCGCCACGCGGATTCATCACCAGCAGAACGAAATCAGTGGCCTGGCCGCCGAGCTGTAAACCAAAGCTGCCGCCTTCCAGAGCCATCATCGTAGGGGCGCCCCAAGGACCCGTAAAATGCTCACCGGTGCGGCAGACCATGGCTCCGCGGCCGTAACTGCCGCCGACCACAAAAGCTGCTTTAAGAACGGACGGAAAAACGATGATGCATTCCGCTTTGTCGATGAGGTCCTGCGGAATGTCATCCGGGATATCCATGACTTCCTTGATCACCATGCCGCAGTTATCCAGGCGATCGGTTTCCTTTTTGTCGCTCCGCGCGTAGAGCGGCAACGCGACTAACGCCAGGGCCGTTAGACAGGACATCATTCGCTTCATCACATTTCACCTCTTCAGTGTTTTCTAGGCTACCACATCATAGAGTGCTACAGGGCTGGGCGCAACCTTGGGCCTGTTGGAAAGAGCTGTATACCGGGGTTCGTTCCCCTAGCTGGACGTGCGGAGGGCGAAATGCGCTGCCTTTCGACTATACTTTTGCAGGTCGATTCATTCACGGATAAAAAATGAGGATCGAAAAAATACTGGAGCGATCGGCGGCGGTGGCGTTGACAGGCTTGGTGGTTGCCTTCGGGGCTAGTGCGCCAGCGTTGCGTGCCCAAACGAAAACAAAGGCGGATGCCGCTCGCAGCGGAGCAAAGAAACCGAGCGGCGTATCGAAAAAGGCCACCGCAAGATTTGCGACGCGCGCTGCGGCTTTGCTCGGTGCGGCACCGGCGAGCAAGGGCGAATGGGGGCTTTTGATTCTGGATGCTGAGAATGGGGAGACCCTCTACGAGCAGAACGCAGACCGCTACTTTGTGCCGGCGTCGAACATGAAACTGTTCACTACGGCGCTGGCGTTGGCGAAGCTCGGGCCTGACTACCGTTTTCATACCACGCTGGAAACGCGGGGGACGATTTCCGAGGAAGGAGTACTGACGGGCGACGTTGTGCTCGTAGGGCGGGGCGATCCGAATCTTTCGAATCGAAAGTTTCCGTATGAGCTGAAGGAAGAGTTTGACGGCCCGCCGGAAAAAGCCCTCGCGCAACTGGCCGACGCGCTGGCGGCCAAGGGCGTGAAAGAAATCTCGGGAGACGTGGTCGGCGACGACAGTTATTTTCCGCGTGAACGCTATCCGAATGGCTGGGAAATCGACGACATGGTCTGGGAGTTCGGCGCGGCGATTTCCTCGATCGTCGTGGACGACAATACCGTGACGCTGACACTCACGCCAGGCGAAATTGCGGGAAATCCGGTGCAAACGGCGCTGACTCCGGCGACGCCGGATTTTACTGTCGAGAATGACGTGGTTACTTCGGCGGCGGACGTGAAATCGGATTTGACGCTGACGCGTGAGCCGGGGGCGAATCTGGTTGTAGTGAAAGGCACGATGCCGGCGAGGAGCACTCCGCGCAAACTACTGCTCGCCGTCGAAGAGCCGGCGCAGCATGCGGCTGCGATTCTGAAGCGCATGTTCGAGGAAAGAGGAATAAAGGTCGGAGGCGCGGCGAGGGCGCAACATGATTCGTCAACGGATCGCGGTGAGCCAACCGTGCTGGCGGAACACGTATCGGTGCCGCTGGGAGACTCCGTGAAGCTGGTGAACAAGATCAGCCAAAATCTCCATACAGAGGTGTTGCTTCGAACAGCGGCCCGCCAGAGCGGTGTCTGGAATACGCCCGACGACTTGATGAAGATTCCCGCGGATTTTTACGCGGCCGCTGGAATTACGGCGGGCGACGTGATTCAGACGGACGGATCGGGATTGTCGCGGCACGACCTCATCACGCCGCGGGCCGTCGCGGCGTTGCTGGGCTTCGCGCAGAATCAGCCGTGGTTTACGGTGTATTACGGATCGCTGCCCGTGGCCGGTGTGGATGGCACGCTGGAAGACCGCATGAAAAACACATCGGCGGTCGGACGCATTCACGCGAAGACAGGATCCGTGGAACACGTTCGAACGCTGTCGGGATTTGCGGAAACGCCGAGCGGACGGCGCCTGATATTTTCCTTCTTGAGCAACAATCAGGGCGGGCGAAGCCACGAAGCGGCCGACGCGCTGACGGGGCTGTGCGTGGCGATGCTCGAGGAGTTCGATGTAACCGCGGCGAAACGGAAAGCAAAACAGAAACAGCCGCGATGAATCGCGAAGAGTGTGATGGGCAAAGAACAAATCATAACGGTATTTGGGAGTTCGCGGCCGAAGGAGGGAGACGCGGACTACGAGGAAGCGCGCGTGCTTGGGCGTGCTTTGGCGAAGCACGGCTTTGCGGTTTGCAATGGCGGTTACGGTGGCGTGATGGCGGCTGTTTCACGCGGAGCAAAAGAAAGTGGTGGAAAGACGTACGGAGTCACGGCGGAATTCTTTGCGAACACAAAACTGAATTCGTGGATCGACGTCGAAGTGCGCATGAAAACCTGGGAAGAACGATTGTTCGAATTGATCCGGCTCGCGGACGGATTCGTGGCTTGCAAAGGCGGGACGGGAACGCTGGTGGAACTTGCGGTGGTATGGGAAATGCTGAACAAGTCGGTGATGAGCGCGAAGCCGTTCGCGGTGCTTGGCAATTTTTGGCAGCCGGTGCTGGATCGCGTGCGGGAAGTGGAGCTAGGCCATCCCGCGCCGTGGGGCGAAGCGAACGGGCGGTTGGTGCACGTGGCGCCGACGGCGGGCGATGCCACGGGCTATCTGGAAACCAGTTTGAAGCAGCGGTAACCATGTCACGGACAGCGCAAGACGTTTTGGAATTCGACAAGCTGCGGGAATTGCTGCGGCTGCGGACGACGTGTGCGCCGGGACGGCGCGCGGTGAACGCGCTGGAGCCGGGGATGGATCGCGCGGCACTGGATTCCGCGTTCGTGTTGATTCGGGAAGCTCGGGAGTGGCTGCGCGCGGGGCGCGAATTGGGATTCGGGGCTTTGGCTGATCCACAGGGCTGGCTCGAAAAACTGGAAGGCCCGGGCATGGTGCTGGAGCCGAGGGAATTTCTGGATGCCGCGTCACTGCTGGAAACTTCGGCTTGGCTGCGGCAGGAATTCCGCGAAGAGGCCGCGAAGTTCCCTTTGCTAACATCACGTGCTGCTGCTGTCGGCGATTTTCGCGACGTTCATGGTGCGATCAAGCGGTGCATTCTTCCGAACGGCGAGATTAGCGATGACGCGTCGCAGGCGCTGCGGCGGATTCGCGTGAGCATCACGCAGACGCGCGACTCGATTCAGAGAACGCTGAAGCAGATTTTGCGCTCACGAAATGCGGAAGCAGCCGAAGACTACGTCACGCTGCGCAACGAGCGGTTTGTAATTCCCGTGCGCGCGGAGCAGCGGCGCAGCGTGCCCGGAGTGGTGCACGGAGCCAGCGGCACGGGGCAAACGGTTTTCATGGAGCCGTTCGAGACCGTTGAATCCAACAACCAACTGGTGCAACTCGCGGAAGACGAAGCGGCGGAAATCCTACGGATCCTTCGCGAATTGACTGAGAAGCTTCAGATAATTCGTGGCCCATTGCTTATGGCCGTGGAAACGATTGCGGAATTGGACAGCGTCTTTGCGCGCGCGCGGTTTGCCCAGGAATTTGATGCGGCGATTCCGGAATTCTCCGATTCGATCGAATTGCGTCTTGTCGACGCGCGGCATCCGGTGCTCGAAGACAAACTGCGCAAAGAAAATCGCGCCATTGTTCCGATGACGCTGTCGCTCGGCGTCGAAGAGCGGGTGCTGGTGATCAGCGGTCCGAACACCGGCGGAAAAACCGTGGCGCTGAAAACTACTGGAATGGCGGCGCTGGCGGCGCAATCGGGGATTCCGGTGGCGGCGCAACGGGCGGTGTTGCCGATTTTCGATCGCGTGCTGGTGGACATCGGCGACGAGCAATCGATCGCTGCAGATTTGTCCACATTTTCGGCGCACATGCTGAACTTGAAAGCCATGCTGGACGCAGCGACGCCGCAATCGCTCGTGCTGGTGGACGAAATGGGCACGGGCACGGCGCCGGAGGAAGGCGCGGCGCTGGCAGTAGCTCTGCTTGATGAATTTCGCGCAAAGAAATGCATTGTGCTGGCGACCACGCATCACGACCGGCTGAAGACTTATGCGTCGACGACGCCGGGGGTGGTGAACGCCGCGGTGGAATTCGACGATGTGAATCTGCGGCCAACCTATCGGCTGATGGTGGGCGTGCCGGGCGGGTCGAGCGGAATTGCCATCGCGCAGCGGCTGGGAATTGCCACTGGAATTATCGAGCGCGCGCGATCGCTGCTCGCGCCCGAATCGCGGGAAGCCGCAGACCTAATCGCGTACTTGCATCGCAGCCGCGACGAACTGGACCGTCTGCAAAAGCAAATGACCGCCGAGCGCCATGCGCTGGAAGAAGAACGCAAGAAACTTCGTACCGAGTGGGTCGAGCGGCAACGGAAACGAATCAAGGAATTGGAAGCGCAATTTGCGGAGATGCAGAAGCGCTTCGACGAAAATGTTGCACGCGTTGTAGAGGCAGTGAAAGAGCGCGAGCTTCGCGGACAGCTGCAGAAAACGGCGCGGCGCAAGATGCAGGATGCGCGCGGCGAAGCGCGCGAAGGTCTCAATGCCGCGGTGGTGCAGACGATTTCCGATTCGCAGGCAGATCTCGGAGTGCACGCACCTTCCGCGACGGCAGTGAGCGCGGAGCGTTTGCAGCCTGGCGCGCGGATTCGCGTGCGCGGATTCAGCAAGCCGGTGGTGCTGCGCCGCATCGATGGATCGTCCGCGGAGATCGAAGCAGGGCCGCTGCGGATGAAAGTGGCGATTGATGAAATCACCTCGGTTGAAGGAGAGCCCGCAATAGCGAAATCATTTTCGCCAGGCACAAAATTGCAGGGTGTGACGGTGACCTCGCAACCCGGCGAAAGCGCAGGCAGCGGCGAGATCAATTTGATCGGCATGACCGTGGAAGAAGCAACGGACCGCCTGGATAAATTTCTGGATGATGCGGCTCTCGGGCACAGGACGGAGTTAAGAATCATTCATGGCCACGGAACCGGCGCCCTTCGCAAAGGAATCGGCGAGTTTCTTTCTTCCCACCCGCTCGTGGAGAGACATTCGTTCGAGACGGAAGAGCGCGGCGGAAAAGCGATTACGTTGGTGAAGCTGCAAAAGTAAGAGAATTCAAATTCATGCTCGGGCGGAACACTGAGCCGGAAGTACCCGTGCGCGAACGGTTTGGTATACTCGCCCGGTTCCGGTTGCCAATTCATAGCGAGGTGTCTTGATGAGAGTTCTGCAGGACTCATTGCCGCGAGCGGGAGCGGAGCGGAAAACCAGTAAGCTGGGAATAATGGCCATCGCGGTGACATTGGCGATGCTCGCGGGACTAGCGAATTCCACGGGAGCTCAGGATAAGAAACCCACGAGGACAGTGATTCGCGCGGGGCATGTTCTGGATGTGCGCACCGGAGTGATGCGCACGAACCAGGCCATCGTGATCGACGGCGACAAGATCACGCAGATTGTTGCAGCAGCCGAAGCCCCCGCTAGCGGAGTCGACGTCACGATCGATTTGCCGGACGCCACGCTGCTGCCCGGCTTGATCGACATGCACACGCACCTCACGTTTGAACTGAGTTCCCTCGGATACGCGGGTTTGGGAATCTCCACTGCGCGGGAAGCTCTGCACGGCGCTAGAAACGCAAAGATCACACTCGAAGCAGGATTTACCACGGTGCGAAACCTCGGCGCGTTCGACTATGCGGACATCGCGTTGCGCGATGCGGTCAACGCCGGCGATGTGATTGGGCCACGCATCGTTGCGTCCGGGCCGGCGCTGAGCATCAGCGGCGGCCATTGCGATGAGAATCTGCTGCCACCCGCGTTTCATTTTCAAGCGGGGGGAGTAGCGGACGGCGTCGAGGCGGTGCAGCACAAGGTTCGCGAGATCATCAAATATGGCGCGGATGTCATCAAGGTTTGCGCAACTGGCGGAGTGCTCTCCAAAGGAGACGACCCGAATGCTTCGCAGTACACGCTGGAAGAGATGAAGGCCATCGTGGCGGACGCGCATCGGCTGGGCCGGCGCGTGGCAGCGCATGCGCACGGAGCGGAAGGCGTGCGCTGGGCTTCTGAGGCGGGCGTGGATTCTGTCGAGCACGGACACTTTATGGATGACGCTGCGATCGCCACGATGAAGAAAAATGGAACGTATCTCGTGCCGACGCTCTTTCTGACCGAATATATGCTACAGCACATGGAAAACAGCGGTGTGCCGGATTACGCCAAACAAAAGATGCACGACGTCGCTGCAGTCGCTCAAGTTAATGTAAAGAAAGCATTCAGCGCCGGGGTCAAAGTAGCGTTCGGCACGGACGCTGCGGTGTATCCGCACGGGATGAACGCGGGTGAATTCCATGTTTACGTGAAGCTTGGCATGACGCCGTTGGCTGCGATTCAGACCGCGACGATCAACGCTTCGGACTTGCTCGGACCGAAATTCCTCGTTGGCTCTCTCGAACCCGGCAAATTTGCAGACGTCATCGCCGTTGACGGCGACCCCACGAGAGACGTCACCATACTGGAGCATGTAAAATTCGTGATGAAGGGCGGCTCCGTCTACAAGAACGAATATTCGAAATAGCGAGTTGGCACCTGATGGCGGAAGCAGGATCATTTGCGGAGAAGGTGAAGCAGCAGGCGGACATTGTCCGCGTGGTGGGAGAGTACGTCCGCTTGAAAAAGAGCGGACAGAATTTCACCGGGCTGTGTCCGTTTCACGCGGAAAAGTCGCCCTCATTTGCAGTGCATCCGACGAAGCAGATTTATCATTGCTTCGGTTGCGGCGTGGGCGGCGATGTATTCAAATTCGTGATGGAGATGGAGAAGTGCTCGTTTCCCGAAGCCATCCGCGTGGTCGCAGAGAAGTGCGGGATTTCCATTCCGCGGCCAAAGGAACGTTCGCCGGAAGAGCGCAAAGAGAATCAGCAGCGCACCGTCCTCGTGGAGATGCACCGCGAAGCGCAGACGTTTTTCGTAAAGCAACTCGAGGGGACGCCGGAAGGCAAGGCGGCGCGAGCGTATCTCGAGGATCGCGGACTAGACAAAGATACGATCTCGCGGTTTGGCATCGGGTATGCACCCAGCGGCGGCGACTTGCAACTGCGTTCCTTCAAGCAAAAATATTCCGAGAAACTGCTGGTGGAATCCGGACTTGTGTCGCGCGACCAGAGCGGCCGATTGTTTGACCGGTTCCGGCGGCGGATTACGTTTCCGATTTCCAATGAATCGGGAAAAATCGTGGCGTTTGGCTGCCGCGCGTTGGGCGACGACCAGCCGAAGTATCTGAATTCGCCGGAGACGCCGATCTATTCGAAGAGCAACGTGCTGTACCACATGGACCGCGCGAAAGAGGGAATCCGGCGGCAGGATTTCGCGATTCTGGTGGAAGGCTACATGGATGCGATTGCCGTGGCGCGCGCGGGAATCAGCAACGTGGTGGCGAGCTGCGGAACGAGCCTGGCGGAGCCGCAGATCAAATTGCTGGGGCGCTTCACGCGTCGCGTCATTGTAAATTACGACCCCGATGCGGCGGGGCAAACTGCCACGGAGCGTTCGCTTTCGCTCTTGCTCGAGCAGGATTTCGAGGTGCGCGTGCTGGCGCTGCCGCCGGTGGGGGACAAGAAGGCCGATCCAGATCTGTTTATCCGTGAAAAGGGCAAGGACGCCTATCTAAAGTTGCTGAAGGAAGCGCCGGTTTATGTTGACTACCTGATTGCGCGGGCGCGGCAGATGGATTTGTCGACCGGCGAAGGCAAGCTGCGTGCAGTCAATTTTCTTTTGCCCTACGTGCAAAAGATTCCCAATCGCATCCTGCGCTCCGAGTGGGCGACGCGCATTGCGCAGCAGCTTCGGCTGGACGAGCCGGTGCTACGCGCGGCGCTGAGCAAAGCCGCATCGGAACGCCGCAGCGAAGTGAAAACCCAGCCGGAGTTGATTGCGCGCGCGGCGAAGCCGGTCGAGCGGAGGCTGATTCGCATGCTGGCGGAGGCGGAAGGATTCCGGCACGAACTTGCCCAGCATTTGCAGAACGCGCGGCTGTATCACGGGTTGGAGACCGAAAAGATTTTTGCTGCCCTGGTCATCGCCAGCTTGGCGGGCCAGCCGCTGCAGGCCACCGAAGTGGCGGCGGCGCTGGAAGAGCGTGACCGGCGGCTGCTCTTCGAGATTCTCTTCGAAGAGGCTAATGAGCCGACTTGGGAAGAAGCCATGAGTTGCATCGAGGCGCTGCAAAACCGGCAGGCCGAGCGGGAGCTGGCGGACGTGCAGAGGAGCATCGAGGCGAATCCAGCCGCCCCGGAAATGCGTGGCCTGCTCGAAAAGAAGCAGGAGCTGATGCGCCGGCTCGCGGCAGCCCGCTGAAATCCCATTCGACTGCCAATCGCTGGGACCAAGAGACTTCTGCGCTTAGGCAACGACGGCAGGTGCTCGCCGGCGCATTATCCAGAGCGAGATGACCAGAATTGCCGATGGAAGCCAGATCCAAAGAAGCTCGCTCTGGATTACGGCGAGGCCGCGCTCTGAGAAAAAACGACCGATGCCGATGGGTGAGACGCGAATCGGCGTCCACGGCAGAAAGTAGCGATTGTTGTTGAAGGGCGAAAATAAAGCCACTCCGAGACCACCGTCGGTCATGGCGTCGAGGAAACCGTGGCTAGCGGTCGCCAGAAAGAAGTAAGTCCACAGCGAAAAACGGCTAAGGCTTGCGGCTTTTTTCCAAAACCCAGCGGCCAACGCCGCAGTGGCCAGCAGGGCGGCGAACACAAGGGAGTGCGTAAAGCCCCGGTGACCCCAAAAATCGCCATAGCGGATGCCAAATCGAAAACCAATGACGTCCAGATCGGGGATTACGGAGCACAGTGCGCCGGTCACCCAGACGCGCTTTGGGGTGCCGGGCCGGTAGAAGCATGCGCCGATGCCGAGGGCCGCAACCGCATGTGAGAATACGGACGCCAAAGGGAACCTACCTTAAAGATTATAAACAAGATGGCCTGAACCCGAGTTGAGTCCAGGCAGGAGTTTTGAACAGGTTTCCACGAATTAAAGCATTGACGGAATAGGACTTAAGCGTGTAGCGTAATAGGGTTTCGCGGGTAACGGTTTTGCCCCTAAATGCATCTATAAAGGTGTATCTAGCGGCAGGGGCCGGGGCTCCCATGTGCGGAAAACGGGCGACGCACGGGGCAAACGGCGGATGAGCGGCGCGGCGCAGAGGCTTCAAATAAAAAATCGAGCGATCTTCTGGGGAACTATCCCCGTGGTTTGCGCCTGCGTGTCAGTCTGTCTGTGCCCTTGCCACTTAAGATAGTTCCATTCATGCCCAGCGGTACGTGGAATAACGGTCCGATTGCGGGAGGAATTTGTGGCAGCAGGTCTTGAAGAAAAATACGATGCAGTACGCCAGCTCATTGCCGTAGGCAAAGAGCGCGGATACCTGCTCTACGATGAAGTAAACGACTCGCTTCCGGCAGAGGTGCATTCCTCGGAAGAGATCGACGATCTTCTCACGACATTCGAACGCAACGGCATTGAGATTTACGAAGACCAGGCGTCGGCCAAGGCCGCGCGCGCGGTGGAAGTTTCCACGGAGCCCGGCGAACGCGACGCGGTCGTCAAGGATGACGCGCATTCCGATGAAGGCAGCAGCGACCTCGACCTGACACCGGGCTCTCTCGAAAAGACCAACGATCCCGTGCGCATGTACTTGCGCGAGATGGGCACCGTGCCACTGCTGACGCGCGAAGGCGAAGTGACCATCGCCAAGCGCATCGAGCGCGGGCAGCTGGTAGTGATGAAGTCCATCACGCGGTCGCCAATCGTCATCAAGGAATTGATCGCGGTTGGAGATGATCTTCGCAAAGGCGTGCGCTCCATCAAAGAAATCGTGCAGTTCGACGATGAAGAGCTGACCGAAGAAAAGATCGCCAACAAGACCAAGCAGACGCTGAAGTACATCGACAAGATCGCGAAATTGTATGAAACCGCACTGAAGCAGGCCGCCAAGCTCGATAAGACGGCAAAATCGAAGAAGAAGCCGTACATCCGCGCGAAGTGGGATGTGGCGCGGACGCGCGTGGAAATTTCCGTCGCCATTCGCGACATCGATTTCAACCCATTCGAAAAGAAGCGGCTGATCGACAAGATGCGCGGCACCGTCGAGCGCCTGCAATCGCTCGAGCGCGAGGCGGGGCGCCTGGAGCGACGCGCCGACGTGGCCAAGGGCGACGTGGCGGCAGAGGCGCGCAAGGAATTGCGCACGCGGCGCACCGAGTTGAAAGACATCGAAGAAGCCAGCGAGGTCGGGCTGACCGAACTGAAGCGCACGCTGACCTTTATTCACCGCGGCGAAGCGGAAGCGGAGCAAGCCAAGAAGGAATTGATCGAGGCCAACCTTCGGTTGGTTGTTTCCATCGCCAAGAAATATACCAACCGTGGATTGCAATTCCTCGACCTGATTCAAGAGGGCAACATCGGCTTGATGAAGGCCGTGGACAAATTCGAATGGCGCCGCGGCTACAAGTTTTCGACGTATGCGACGTGGTGGATTCGCCAGGCCATTACGCGCGCCATCGCCGACCAGGCGCGCACCATCCGCATTCCGGTGCACATGATCGAGACGATCAACAAACTGGTACGCACCAGCCGCCAGCTGGTCCAAGAGCTCGGACGCGAACCGACCAGCGAAGAAATCGCCAAGCGCATGGACATTCCGGTGTCCAAGGTGCGCAAGATTTTGAAGATCGCGCAAGAGCCGATTTCGCTGGAGACTCCGATCGGCGAGGAAGAAGATTCGCACCTCGGCGACTTCATCGAGGACAAGGCCGTGGTTTCGCCGTCGGACGCGGTCATCAACTTGAATTTGAAGGAACAAACGTCCTCGGTCTTGAAGACGCTGACGCCGCGCGAGGAAAAAGTCATCAAGATGCGCTTCGGCCTGGACGACGGCAGCGAACACACGCTCGAAGAAGTCGGCCAGTCGTTTGCGGTCACCCGCGAGCGCATCCGACAGATCGAAGCCAAAGCGCTGCGCAAGCTGCGGCACCCGTCGCGTTCGCGCAAGCTCCGAGCGTTCCTCGAAGGCCCTTCGCGCGATTACCTTTAGAAACATCTGGAAGACTCAAAGCATGACGCCTCCGATCACTTCGGAGGCGTTTTCATTTGGAGTGAGTACCGTCAGCCGACAACTGGCCGAATCGCGTAAACATCCGAATCAGCCAAGCAATCACGAACGTCAAAAAAGCGGCGAGGGTGTACCACAAATACGAAACGGCGGGCGAATTCTCCGGGTGCAGGTTGGACTGGACGGCGTAGTCGAAGAAGACAATCATTACCAGATAGATCGCGCAACTGAACCAGCCAAAATACGACTTCAGGAACTCCAGCGTTGCGCCGCGATGCTCGGGTGAAAGCCAGTACTGTTTGTTGGGCAGGTTGATCAACTGGATCGGCACAGCGCCGATGATGGCGGAAAGGCCGAATCCAATCACAACGGAAAGAACCGTCATGGCGATGAAGGCGCCAAAAAAAGCCGTCTTGGTCTGCCACCCGTTCGGCGTTCCATGCGCATTGAAGTGCGAAGCCACCAATTCCGGCATTTGCGCATAGGAAGACGAAAAATGGATCGTCGCGTAAATCGCGAGCAACACGAACACGAGTCTTGGCAGCCGCGAACCCATGGAGTTCTCTTCACTTCAGCCTAGCCGATTGGTGATGCTGCCAGGCATGGAAACTGCCGCATAATTGCCAAATAGTCAGCTCGAAACTGGTTGCTCGAAGCTGTCCATGTGACGAATCTCTTTCGGAGCTGCGGGGTGATAAAGTAGAGTTGCTGCTGCAAAGCCCGTCCCTCGGAGTCCCAGCCCACGCGTGGTTGCTGTTTCCGGAATTCAGGAAATCCATCGGTTTCTGAATGCGATGGTGCATAGTAGAAGGAGATTCGCGACTTCGAGCCTATGAAGACAACACAAAATGTTGCAGCCATTGTGCTGGTGATCCTGCTGGGCGCGGCAGCCTACGGAATATTTCGCACGGGCCAGCCACGCGCTGTCCCCAAGGGAAGCGTGGCAGGTGAGGATGCTCCTCAAACGCAGGCGACCGTGGATCAGACGCCACTAAGCACCGCACGGCGGCTGGCACAGCTTGCGACGGACGCCGAGGAGAAGCCTTTGGCGCAGGAAGCCCTGCGGCTCGCCGACTATGAAGTCGACCTCGCCTTCGACGCCGCGTTGCATGATGCCAAGGAACATCCTCCGGTTTTGCGTGGAGAGGCAAAGGAAATCGCGGACCGTTTGGAGAAAGCGCAGAAGATGGTCCAGGACCAGCAAGCGCAAGTGGAGCAATTGACAAAGGCTGCGGAAAAGGCCACCGGCGACAAGAAAGAGGCACTCCAAGACGACTTGGCCGTCGCCCAGGCGGATCTGAATCTTGGGCAATCCGAAGTTGCTGATGCCAAACAAGACCTTATACGAGCAGGCGGGGACCCTGAGAGTCGAATCCAGGCGATGCAGAAAGAGCATAAAGACGCCGAACAAAACGCGCTGCAGGTAGGCAGCGCCGCGGCCCCGGCGGAACTACCAGGCTTGATTCATCGCATAGAGCGATGGTGGGCGCTGCACGAAAAACAGATGCAACTGTGGGATGCGAAAGCCCAGGCGGAAGCTGCGGCCAATGCACTCTCCGCGCAACACGACGCACTGGATGCGCAGGTCGAGCAGGAGAAAGCAAACTCACCACACCTCGCGCGGCACTCCAAGAAGAAATTGAAGTCTTCTGGCAATCCGGCCACGCCGGTGCAGCAGGCGGACAGCGGCAATGAGAACGCAGCGACGCTTCTGGTGGAGACGAAACACGTGGCGTCGAATCAGAAGGCTCTGGCGGTCCTGGATGAACGAATCGACGCTGAGAAAGAGCTGACAGCTACTTACAATCAATGGGCCAGCGCTGTAGCGGCGAGGCAGCGGACCGTGGTGCATCGTGCGCTGATCGGACTGACGATCATTCTGGGGATCGTATTGATCGGCCTTTTCTTTGATGGCTGGATCGAGAATTTGCTGGGGCGAACGCGACTGGACCGGCGGCAAGTGGAAACGCTGCGCACCGTAGCGCGGGTTTCGCTGCAAGTGGCTGGCGTACTCTTTATCCTGCTGATGATTTTTGGCCCGCCAGGACAACTCGGCACGTTCCTCGGGCTCGCAGGCGCAGGTCTTACGGTTGCGTTGAAGGATTTCATCGTGGGATTCCTTGGCTGGTTCGTGCTGATGGGCAAGAACGGCGTGCGCCTCGGAGATTGGGTGGAAATCAACGGCGTGACCGGCGAAGTGGTCGAGCTTGGGATGTTCCATACTGTTTTGCTGGAGACCGGCAACTGGACGGACTCAGGCCATCCGACGGGACGTCGTGTGACGTTTACGAACAGTTATGCCATTGAAGGCCACTACTTCAATTTCTCGACATCCGGCCAATGGATGTGGGATGAATTGCAAGTGGTGCTTCCGACCGGGCAGGACCCGAATCCCATCATCGCTGCGATTCAGAAAAAAGTTGCCGAGGCTACGACCGAAACTGCGAAACAGGCCGAGCAGGAGTGGAAGAGCGCCGCAAGTTCGCGGCAGATGACCGCACTATCGGCCGCGCCCGCGATCAACGTGAGGCCTGTCATCGGCGGCATTGAGATCGCTGTGCGCTACATCACGCGCGCCAATGAACGCTACCAGTTGCGCGCCAAACTGTATGCAGCGGCCGTGGAACTTCTAGGCCAGAGAGCCGCTTCCCAGATCACGAGCCCCGCGCCCAATCCCACTTCCGATTAGGCGCGCTGCGGCGCGCAGAAGGCGGGCCGTCACGTTGCACTGCTTCGCGCGCGCACTTGTTCCGACGTGAGCCCATATAGTGGTGGAGTGGATACGCCGAGCATCGCAAGATAAAGATAAATCTGTCCGCGATGATGGATTTCGTGCTCGACCATCAGCCGCAACCATTTCCATTTCGTGATGTCCGCCCCGTCAGGAGTTTTGCATTTTCGCTGCAAATCTTCATCGCTTAGCCTCGCAAAGATCTCCAGCGATTCCGCGTGCAGCCGCTCCATGAAAGCGATCGCGTTCTCGTAGCCGTCCGCCAGTTCTTTGCCGTGCGTGGTGTAGCGGCTCGTATGGCCCTGCAAGTTTTCCGCCCACATGAAGCGCTCCGCCACGGCGATGTGCCGCAGCAAATCACCCAGCGTGAATTTTCCCGGCGCGTACGACCAATCCAGTTTGTCCGGTGGAATGCAGCGCGCCACGCGCATGGTGCGCTCGCGCACGTTTCCAAAGTATTGAAGGAAAGACTGAATGGTTCGAATTTCCATGGCGGCCTCGCGCGGGAAAACATTCCGTCATACGGAGCTTATCGCAAGAGTTGCTTCGCGCGAATCGCGGAAACCGTGGCGCCGGTGTAGAGCACCGCAAGCAGTGCGTACGCCGCCACAAGCCCCGCGCCTTGCGCCACCCAACCCAGCGCGAAGCTCATGAAAAGCTGTACCACGGTAGTAAGGATCGCCATCGCCGATTGCGTTCGCCCCATAAAATGCCTAGGCACGATGGACATCAATGAGGACTGGGCTACGACTCCGCCGAGCGCGCGGCAGAAACCGAACACAACCTGCATCGTCACCGCGCCGACGAGAAAGGCGACGAATGGCGTGGCCATGTGGCCGACGGCGAGTAGCGCGCACGCCGCGACGTACAACGGCATGCGCAGGGAAGCGCGCAGCTGACTGGCAATGAGGCCGCCGACAATCGCACCGGTGGCCCAGCCCGCTTCCAAAAATCCCAGACCGCGTGCGCCGGCGTGCAGGATGTCGTTTGTCAGCGCTACCAGAACGACGTTCGCGCTCACAACTCCCGCCATCATGATGGAATGCGTGATGCCAAGCGCTAGCACCAGCGGCTGCTCGCGCAGATACGCGAAGCCTTCTTTCATGTCCGCGTAAACGGCCAGCGAAAGTCCCGCTTCCGCGACTTCCGGATTTTCTCCCGTCTCCAGAGCCTCGGCGGTTAATTCCGTCGCCTCGTTAAACTCCCGCGGATATTTCTGGCTCTCGCGCGGCGAGACATAACCGCGGCGCACGCGATAGAGACAGTAGGCCGAAACAAAATAAGTTGCGCCGTCGATGGCCAGGATTCCTGCGATGCCTGCCGTGTTGTAGAGGAAGCCGACAAACGCACCGGCGATAAGCATGCCGCTCTGCACTCCTACGAGCACCGCGGCATTCGCGCCGGTGAATTGGCTCGGCGGAATCACTTCCTGCACCAGCGCGTTCACAGTGGCCCAGTACATCGCGGAGCCCGTGCCGGTGATCAGCGTCATGGCGTAGAGGTGCCAGAGCTGCAGATGACCGTGCCAAGCGATGTAGGCGGTCGCAAGCACGAAAACGCCGCGCGTAAGATCGAGCAGCACGCCGAGGTAGCGCCGGTCGAGGCGATCGATGAGCACGCCGCCGAGGAACGGCACAAAAAGACCCGGCAGGGTCATGACGATCACTTGTCCGCTGACCTTCACCGTCGAGTGCGTGGCCGCCAGGATGTACCAGCTGACGCCCGCGAAGTTCATCCCACTGCCAAAGAGCGACACGAACATGGCGAAGAAAAAATAACGGAAGCCGCGCTGCGCCCAGATCAGCTTCCAATCCACCGTATTTGCTGTTGCGGCTGCCATAGCACAAGAAACCAATTATTTTAGCGGCTTCGCAGGCACATTACGAAAGATCGGTGGCCGGCGTTTCCTGGACACCGGGCCAAATCGGCTGGAGGATCGCGTCCACGGCGCACTCCAGAAGGCGTCCTGCGACACTATAATTTGATTTGACAAATCAAAATACTTGTCTTACGCTGGCGCTGAGATGCCAGAAAATGCCGTGCGCCAGGTGATGGAGCTTTACCCGCGGATCTATTTCGCCTGCCATACGCGGCACGTTCGGGATCCGCAAACGCGGCGGCTCTTGAGCGCGCACCAGGCCAGCATTCTGGATCACCTGGACGAGCACGAACCGCTGGCGCTGCTCGATCTTGCGCACCACATGGGCGTGACCCCCTCGACGATGTCTTTGAACGTCGAGCGGCTGGTCCGGCGCGGGTACGTCTCGCGTGAGCGCGCAATTGAAGACGGCCGCCGGCTCAAGTTGCGTATCACGCCGTCGGGTGTGCGCCTCCGCGAAGCCAAGTCGGTTCTCGATCCCGCGCGAGTGCGCGCTTTGCTGGCCCGGCTCTCGCCCGCTCAGCGCAAAGAAGGAATCCACGGTCTGGCACTCCTGGCTCGCGCCGGGAGCGAACAAATGGAAGCGCAGAGTAAAAGAAAGAAGAAGGGACGCGGGCGGCTGCCTTCTTAGCGGAACAGTTGTGATCTTATTTCTTCGAGGTGTTGCATGAAATGGATTCTTTGGATTTTTACTGTGCTTGCCGGGATTCTCATCCTGATCACCGTGATCGGATACCTGCTTCCGAAAGAACACACCGTCACACGCGAGGCCCGTTTTCACCAATCGCCTGAGGCCGTATGGAAGGCCATCACCGATATCGACGCCATGCCTTCCTGGCGGCAGGGATTGAAAAGCGTCAAACGCCTTCCTGATAAAAACGGACTGCCCGCCTGGATCGAGACCCTCGATTCCGGAATCATTCCTCTTGAGACGGAAACTTCACTGCCGCCCTTGCGGCTCGTCGTGCGCATTGCCGATCCAAAACTTCCATTCGGCGGCACGTGGACGTGCGAAATCACTCCGGCCCCCGAGGGCTGCAGCCTGCGCATCCGCGAAGACGGAGAAGTCTACAACCCCATTTTTCGCTTCGTGTCACGCTTTGTGGTTGGTTATTCGGGAACGATCGATGCGTATTTGAAGTCCCTGGGCAGGAAATTCAGCGAGCAAACAAAAGTGGAGAATTGAACGATGGGCAGCGAAGCGAATTGCAGGGTGCAGTTCGGCAAGCAAGAGTCGGAAGGGAAGGCGTTGCTTGAAACAAGCGAGATTCTCTTCCGCGGCGAATTCCGCCTGAAAATTTCTTTCTCCACCATCAAGTCTGTGAAAGCCGCCGGCGGGGAATTGCGCCTACAGACAGCTGAAGGCCTTGCCGTTTTTCATCTAGGCCCAGCCGCTGAAAAATGGCGCGACAAGATCCTGCATCCGAAGTCGCGCATCGAAAAGCTCGGAGTGAAACCCGGAGCGAAAGTTTCGCTCCTTGGCGATTTCGATCCCGACTTTCTCGCTGAACTGGGTAAGCTCACCAAGTCCGTAAACAATGGGAAGACTGCTTCTGATTCTGAATGGATCTTTTTCGCAGCAGATGTGAAGGACGATCTCGCTCGCCTCTCCAAAATTTCAAAATCCTTGAAAGGCGCCGCAGCTCTCTGGATCGTCTATCCCAAGGGCCAGAAGCAAATCACGGAAAACGACGTCCTCGCCGCCGGCCGCAAAACCGGCTTGAAAGACGCAAAAGTCGTCGGCTTTTCCTCTACGCACACAGCACTCAAATTCGTGATTCCACTTTCCGATCGATAGGCGGCCGGCTTCCAAAAACAACCACACCCACGAACTCCTCTCCGCCGTCCCCGAATTGCCTCGCGCCTGACGCCTGGCTAATCTCCACCCTCAAGGCCCCATTCCCTTCCTACTGAAAACCGACAACTGAAAACTGACAACTCTTCCTTCCTTGCGCTAGAATCCCCCCACTGAAATATTCCGGAATGCCCGTGCGTAGTGCTGTCTGGAACGAAGCAGTACGCATCTTTGTGGTGGAGGATTTTCCTATGGCAACGACAACCGCCGTTCCACCGGCTGCGCCTGAGCCGCAGCCGCAGATGAGCGCGGTCGCCCGAATGGCGGGCGTATTCTTTTCGCCGGGCTCGACCTTTAGAGACATAGTCCAGCGGCCAAGCTGGATCGCTCCCATGATTCTATTGATCGTGATCTGGTTCGGGCTCTGCGCCACGCTCGTCAAACGCGTGGACTGGGTGAACTATACCAAGCAGCAGACAGAGAAAATGAAGTTCATGGCCTCACAAATCGAAGCCATGTCCGAGGACCGCAAGCAGGCCGTCTACGAACAAGGCGCTCAGCGCTCCAAAATCTCGCAGTACGCCCGGGGAATCATCGGCTGGCCGCTTTTGATCCTCTTCTCGGCGGCGATCAATTTTGCCGCCTTTAAGCTCATCGGAGGAGTCAGAACGAACTTCGGCACGGCGTTCGCCATCACAGCCTTTGCGCATCTCCCCATGTCGCTTCGAGAACTTTTGGCAATTCCAGTGACGATTTTGAAAGATCCGCAAAGTATCGATCCGCAGAACTTTCTGGCGTCCAATCCAGCGGCATTTCTTTCCGACAGCGCTCCGCTTTGGCAGCTTATCTCTTTGCAAAGCCTGGATATCTTCGCGCTTTGGGCCATTATCCTCATGGCCATTGGTTTCTCCGCTGCCGATCCGAAAAAAGCTCCGCTCGGGAAGGCACTTGGAATCGCCTTCGGAACGACGTTTTCCTTTGTTCTATTCTTCACCATGATTGCGTGGATTTTCCTCTGATAAACTCGACGTGTGAGTTTTTCATTTGAAGTAGCAAAGACCGATTCGCTAGGCGCGCGCCGCGGCCGCCTGACCACGCCTCATGGCACAGTTGAGACACCGTTCTTCCTTCCTGTGGGCACACAGGCTTCCGTCAAAGCGCTTACCCAGGAAGCGCTCGAAGAGCTCGGCGCGGAAATCATCCTCGCTAATACCTATCATCTCTATCTGCGCCCGGGCCATGAACTGGTGCGCAAGCTCGGCGGCTTGCATCAATTCATGTCCTGGCCGCGCGCCATCCTCACGGATTCCGGTGGCTACCAGGTTTTCAGCCTTTCCGCGCTGCGCAAAATCACCGACGAGGGCGTGCGCTTTCGCTCGCATCTCGATGGCTCGGAGCATCTGCTCACCCCGGAAAAGGCCGCGGAGATTCAGCTCGCGCTCGGCTCGGATATCGCCATGGTTCTCGACGAATGTATCGAAACGCCCGCGCCCCGCGACAAAGCCGAAGCCGCCGTTGCGCGAACCACCGCGTGGGCCAAGCGAGCGCGCGATTATTTTCAGGAATGCGCGCAACGCAACGGCGATTTCCGTCAATGGCAGTTCGGCATCGTTCAGGGCGCAACGTTTGCCGATCTCCGCCGCGAAAGCGCCCGCCAGCTTCTCGATCTCGATTTTCCCGGCTACGCCGTCGGCGGCCTTGCCGTCGGCGAACCGCACGAAACCACTTGCGAAATGACCGCCGCAGTCACCGCACTACTTCCGAAGGAGCGCCCGCGTTACCTCATGGGCGTCGGCCGTCCCGAACAAATCGCCGATTACGTCGCGCTGGGAATCGACATGATGGATTGCGTGCTCCCCACACGCGCCGCGCGCCACGCCTGTCTCTACACCAGCGAAGGCCGCGTGCTGATTAAGAACGCGCGTTACGCAGAAGACCAGCGCCCCATCGATCCCAAGTGCACTTGCAGTGCTTGCCGCCGCTACACCCGCGCCTATCTTCGACACCTCTTCGCTGCGGGTGAAATCACCGCCGCCATTCTCGCCACCCACCACAATGTCCACTTTTACCTTGACATAATGCGCCAAATCCGCGAGGCTATCGAGTTTGGGAACCTAGCGAATTTCTCATCTGAGATGCACGTGCGCTATGCTGCAGGTCCGGCCTGAAGGCTGTTTCCGGGAAGCGCGCGAGCCATCCGCGGGGCACCAAGTCGCATCGAAGAGCAGCGGCGAAGTGGGAGAGCGGGTACCACACTCGCGCCCGGTGTAGCCATCTTCCTAAGTTTCGAACTGGAAATGGCTTCTCGTCGCTGTTGGCTATGGAGATTTTGCACCAAGAACTAACGACTAATAACTGAGGACTGAGCTACGAGATGATGGCGGCAATCCTATTACAAGCTTCTGGCGGCGGCTTCGGCGGTTTCTTGATTCCGCTAGGCCTCATGTTCGCCATCATGTATTTCATGGTGATTATGCCGCAGCAGCGCCAGCGCAAAAAAATGCAGGAAATGCTCGGCGCGCTCAAGGCCGGCGACAAGATCGTCACCAGCGGCGGCATCTACGGCACCATCAACGGAATCGACGGCGATTCGGTCATTTTGAAAATCTCCGCCGAACCGCAAGTAAAAATCCGCGTCGCGCGTGCGGCGATTGCTCAGGTGGAGGCATCGGAAGATGCAAAATAAGCCCACCTCTCGTCCAATCACGCGTCTTACTTTCTGACCATGAACCCTAATCTGAAGTGGAAAGCGCTGTTCATCCTCGGTGTCATTCTCTTCTGCATTTATTTCCTCATCGGCGTGCCGACGTTTCCCACTTCGGTCGCGCAGATAAAGGAAAATTTCGGCCGCCAGATCAAGCTCGGCCTCGACCTCCAGGGGGGCACGCACTTGATTCTCCAGGTGCAAGTGCAGGAAGCCATCGCTCAGGAAACCGACCAGACGGTCGACCGACTGACCACCGAGCTGCGCAACAAGAACATTCACTACGATGAAATCCGCCGCGCCGATGACACCCACATCCTGGTGCGCAACATCGATCCCGCTCAATACTCGCAATTCCAGGACATCATCAAGCTCCAATACGGCAACATCTGGGATATGAACCCCACTGCCGGCGATCCCTCCGGGCACACGCTGACGCTGCGCTCCAGCGCCATCGCGCAAATCCAGGAATCTACGATGACGCAATCACTCGAAACCATCGAGCGCCGCATCAATGCCCTGGGCCTCACGGAGCCGACTATCCAGCGCCGCGGCGGCAGAAACGACAACGAAATTCTCGTGCAGCTGCCCGGCGAGGGTGATCCTACGCGGGCCAAGGGGGTCATTCAGGCCGGTGGCCAGTTGGAGTTGCGCCTGGTCGAAGATCCGCAATCCTATCCTTCTCAATCCGCAGCGCTGGCCTCCCACGGAGGGGTTCTGCCTCCCGGCACCGAACTGGTTCCAGGGCGCTCGGATACCAGAACGCCCACTGGCGCACCGGACGCCAGCGAAGCTTGGTACTTGCTCAGCCGTGCTCCCGTCGTGACCGGACGCGACTTGCGTACCGCCATCGAGAATCGCAACGCCAACAATCCCGGCCAATGGCAGGTGAATTTCACGCTGTCCCCGGAAGCCGCTCAGCGCTTCGGCCCATTCACGGAAAAAAATCTTCATCGCCAAATGGCCATCGTGCTCGAACGACGCGTTTATTCCGCGCCGGTCATCAATGGCCGCATCGACGATTCCGGCATGATCGAAGGCAATTTCAGTCAGGATACCGCCAAAGATTTGGCGATCGTCCTGCGCGCGGGCGCTCTTCCGGCCTCCATCAAATATCTTGAAGAGCGCACCGTCGGCCCGTCGCTCGGCGCTGACTCCATTCGCCACGGCGTGCAGGCCTCAGTTCTTAGCCTCGTGGTGGTGATGCTCTTCATGCTCGTCTACTACCGCATATCGGGCGGCAACGCCGTGCTCGCTTTGATCCTGAACCTGGTCATTCTGCTCGCCGTGCTGGCGCTCTTCGGCGCTGTGCTGACCTTGCCCGGCATCGCCGGCGTCATCCTAACCATCGGCATGGGCGTGGACTCCAACGTTCTGGTGTTCGAACGCATCCGCGAGGAACTGCGCAATGGCAAGTCGCCGGGCTCCGCGGTGGAAGCCGGATTCAGCAAAGCCTTTCTGACCATTATCGACACGCACGTCACGACCGTCGTTTCCGCGATTTTCCTGTTCCTCTTCGGAACCGGGCCGATTCGCGGCTTCGCCATTTCCTTGACCATCGGTCTGATCGCCAACGTATTCACCGCGATCTACGTGTCCAAGACGATTTTCCAGTATCACCTGGCCAAGATGGATCGCCAGGCGGAACTAAGCATCTAACTTTGTACTAGAACTCTTGGGACATGCGTTCCACTCGAATCCAAACGAGTGGGGAGTGGGTTCAATCGGCAATCTCCTCTACCCTAGGGAGACGATTGGCGCCGGGAACATTCCGCGACCCCCTGGAGTCTAAGGAAGGGAAGCATAATTGGCATGATCGAGCTCTTTAAACAGCCCAACATCGACTGGATGGGCAAAGCCAAGTATTTCTATGCCTTAAGCGGCATTCTGCTCCTCGCCGGGTGGACATCCATTTACTTCAATCACGGCCTTCGCTACGGGATCGATTTCAAAGGCGGCACCAACGTGGACGTGCGCTTCTCCCAGCCTCCCAATCTTGACCACCTTCGCTCCGGGCTTACCGCGCAAGGCCTGGGAAACACGGAGATGCAGACGGTCAGCGACATCGCCAATCCCAGTTCGAACGAAGTCCTGATTTTCGTTGAAGGTAAGAATCAAGACGATCAGGATTTGGACGCCAGCAGAATCAAAGTCGAGAACGCCTTGAATGCCACTTACGGCGTAGCGACTTCCAACAAGGCCGATTTCAATTCGGCAACGCCTACCACGCTCGCCAAGGTCCTCACTCAAAAAGATCCCCTGCTCCTCAACGTCAACGCTGGCGACCGCTACCAGCAGCTGGCAAAAAAGCTTCTCGACTATCGCGACAAGAGTTCGAACGGCGTGCTCACGAATTTCGATGATCTTTCCAAGGTTGACGGCGTCACCGCTCCGGTCCTTGCCTCTATCAAAGACAGTTACGCACTTGGCCCCTTCGCCATCCGCAACGTCGAGATCGTCGGCCCCAAGGTCGGGGGCGAGCTTCGCAGCCAGGCCATTCTCGTTACCCTCTATGCTTTAGGCGGCATGCTGGTATATATTGCATTCCGATTCGAGTGGGTCTATGGGGCAGCTGCCGTTCTGGCCGTGTTTCACGACGTGCTAATCACGTTGGGGTTTTTCTCGTTGCTGCGTTTTGAGATTTCGCTGACGGTCATCGCGGCCCTGCTCACTTTGGTCGGTTATTCCATGAACGATACGATCGTCATCTTTGACCGCATTCGCGAGAACAATCGCTTGCTGCGCAAGGAATCGTTCGCCGACGTGGTCAACAAGTCCATCAATCAGACTCTTTCGCGAACCATTCTCACCAGTGGCCTGACTTTCCTCACCGTGCTCGTCCTTTTCCTCATGGGCGGCCAGGTGCTTCGTGCTTTCTCCTTTGCTCTGGTGGTGGGGATTGTGGTAGGAACGTACTCCAGCTTTGGTATCGCTGCTCCGCTTGTCGTCGCGTGGAATCATTGGCGCGGCGGCGGCGTTGTGGCAGTCACCGGACCCGCAGCCGGCAACAAGACCCGCGGTAGCGAAAACGTCTCCGGACGTCTGGCTCCCGCCGGGAGGAGGTAGGACCCATGTTTGAAGAAATGGTGATCTCCAGTCCGAATCCCAAGAAGACGAACAAGCCTTGGACAGTCGTGGTTTCCATGCTGGCCCAGGTCGGCTTCCTGGCAATCCTGATCCTGATTCCTCTGATTTACACCGAGGCGCTGCCAAAGACCATGATGGCGACGATGCTCACTGCTCCGCCGCCACCTCCACCGCCTCCTCCGCCTCCCGCCGCGGCGCAGATTGTCCACGTCAAGCCGCAGGCGCACTTGATGGATGCCGGCAAGCTGGTGGCACCCAAGGTCATCCCCAAGGACGTCAAGATTATCAAGGAAGACGCGGAGCCTGATATGGGCGCGGTGGGCATGACCGGTGGAGTTCCCGGCGGAGTCGCCGGTGGTTCCATGGGCGGCGTGCTCGGCGGCGTCATCGGTGGCATGGGCGCAGCACCACCCCCGCCAAGGCCGCACCCCACGGGCCCGATTCGCGTCGGCGGCAACGTTCAGGCCGCGCGCATCTTGAATCGCGTTCAGCCCGTCTATCCGCCGCTCGCGCGCCAGACCCGCATTTCGGGCACGGTCCGCCTGCACGCGATCATTTCCAAGGACGGCACGATTCAGCAGTTGGAGGTCATGTCCGGCCACCCGCTGTTGCAGCAGTCCGCGCTGGATGCGGTGCGTCAGTGGCGCTATCAGCCGACGCTGCTCAATGGCGAGCCGGTCGAAGTCGACACCACCATTGACGTGATTTTTTCTCTCAACCAGTAGTACGGTCGGGCGTGCCGGTCGTGGGACAGGCGCGCCAGTCCGGGTAGCAGCATCAGCAAACACTCTTGCGGATTCCCCGATTTCTTCGGGGCGTCCCTTGAAACTTAAGGAGCAAACGAATGGTAGCCACCCTGTACGCGTTTTCGGCCTTCCTGTTGCAACAGGCCAGCACTTGGGACCTGCGCAGCATGTTGAGCTCGATGAGCAAATTAGCTCTCGCTGTTGTCTTTATTCTTTTCGTCCTCTCCATTTACTCCTTCGGCGTGATGATTGACCGCGCCCTGATGTACAGCGCGGCGCGCAAGCAGTCGCGTGTCTTCGTGCAGCAGGTTGCCGGCGCCCTCAAGGACGGCAAGCTCGACGAAGCCATCGCCATTGCCGAGCGCAACAAGAAGAGCCACATCGCCAAGGTCGTTGCGACGGGTCTCTCCGAGTTCCAGTCCGCCTCTCAGCAAGTTTCCGACTCCGACGTCATCGACGCCGCGAAGCGCGGTCTCGAGCGCTCCGTCGCGATCGTGCACGCCGAAATGAAGCGGGGGCTCTCCGCTCTCGCCACTATCGGCTCGACCGCACCGTTCGTCGGGCTCTTCGGCACGGTCGTCGGCATCTTGAACGCGTTTAAGGGCATTGAGTCCAACAAGGCCACCGGTCTGTCGGCCGTCGCCGGCGGTATCGCGGAAGCGCTGGTCACCACGGCATTCGGTCTACTCGTGGCCGTCCCCGCCGTCTGGGCTTACAACTATTTCACCAACAAGGTGGAAGCCTTCGACGTCGAGATGGACAACTCCTCGATGGAGCTCATCAACTACTTCATCCTGCGCCGCGGCGCCAAGAAGTAACCGGCCATGGCCTACAAGCCACAAGCCGGCGCGCAGATGGCGGCCCCCAATGTCATTCCCATGGCCGACATCATGCTCGTGCTGCTGATCATCTTCATGGTGGTCACGCCCATGTTGCAGAAGGGCAAGTCGGTGGATCTTGCCAAGACCGACACCGCCAAGGACATGCAGGATGCCGATAAGGACGACGCCATCATCGTCGCTGTTACTCGCGACGGCCACGTCTTCCTTGGCACCACCGAAATGCCCAAGGAAGATCTCGTCGGCCAGATCAAGGACCGCATCGCCAATCGCATTGACAAGACCGTCTACGTGAAGAGCGACGCGCGCGCCAAGTACGGCGACGTCGTCGCCGTAGTCGACGAAATTCGTTCGGCCGGAGTCGATCAGCTCGGTCTGCTCACCGAGCGAAACCAGAAAGACAAGGGAGCTGCTCCTCCTCCGCCACCCGCGGACTGAGGACTGCTATTGCTGTTGGCACCGTTCGTTTGCTGATTCTTTACGGCCGCGCCGGCTCCCACCCGGCGCGGTTTCATGGCCCGCGGAAGTGCTCTACCGCCGGCCCACAGGAGACTCGCTATGGGGATGGACGTAGGAGGAGAACAGGGCGGCTCGATGGCCACGCCCAACGTGGTGCCGCTCATCGACATTCTGCTGGTGCTGATCATCATTTTCATGGTCATCACTCCGCTCACGCCGAAGGGCCTGGACACGCTTGTTCCGCAGCCCTCGCCGAACCAGCAGCAGAACGTCGAGCTCGAAAACAAAACCGTCGTCGTCCAGGTCGCGAAAGACGGCAAGCTCAAAATCAACAATGAAGACACCACTTGGGAAGGTCTCGGCCCGCGCATGGAACAGATCTTCAAGGAGCGCGCCGAGAAGATCGCTTTTGTCAAAGGCGACAACGACGTCATGTTCATGGAAGTCGCGCGCGCCATCGACGTCATGCGCGGCGCAGGCATCGACAAGATCGGCTTAATCACCGCTAAGCTTGAAGCTGGTCAATAAAAGTTTTCGCAGGTTCACTCCCCGGCTTGGCCGGGGCGCAGCACGATGTGAGAGTCCTCCTCGCGGGGCATTGGTTCCTCAACGAGGTGACTCATGGGTATGCTGGTTGGCGGTAAACGCGGCACGATCACGGAAATGAATGTTGTTCCGCTGATCGATATCCTGCTGGTGCTTCTGGTGATCTTTATGGTCATCCCGCACACGCGGGGACTCAAGGCGGAGATTCCACAGCCGACGGACACTGTAGTGGTGGAACCACCCAGCATAATTGTGGTACAAGTTCTCGCGGACGGCACGCTGCGCATCAATCAGGAGCCGGTGGCTTGGGATTTTTTGCAAAGTCGCCTGGAAGAAGTTTTTAAGTTGCGTGCCGACCATACGGCGTTTATCCGGGGCGATGCGTCTGTCGAATTCTCTGTGGTGGCCAGGGTCATTGATGTTATGAATACCGCGGGGATTGCTCCCATTGGCCTCTTAACGCAACCAATGGGAAACGGCCTCTGATCAGTTTCGAATGCCCCTCGCAGGGCGGATGTGAATCCTAGCGCGGCCTTCCGGGTTCGGTGGCCGCGCACAGCAGGGATGGATGCTTCGATGACTCATGCTTCATCGGTGTCAGGCGCAACGCCAACTTCGTCCGCGCCAGCTTGCCGTGCGACTGCGGCCGGTTCTCAATCCATGCGTTTCGCTGGCAGGCTCTCTGCCGTCGCGGCGATGGTGATCCTCGTTGCCGGCGTTTCCGGCTGCAGCAAGCTCAAAGCCCGTGACCTTCTCAATAAAGGTGTCGCGGCTTTCAAGAATGGCCAGTACGACACGGCCATCGAGGATTTCAAGCAGTCCAAGGATCTCGATCCGGGCTTGATGAACGCACGCCTCTATCTCGCTACGGCCTATGCCAGCCAGTACATTCCTGGCGCGCCCTCCGAGCAGAACGTTCGCCTCGGCAATCAGGCTGTCGCGGAATTTAAGGAAGTGCTCTCCATCGACGACAAAAATATCAGCGCCATCGACGGCATCGGCTCCATCATTTTCCAGATGGCTGGCCAGCCTTACGACCCCAAGAAATTTGAAGAATCAAAGACCTATCACCAGAAGCACATCGAGCTGCGGCCCACTGATCCCGAGCCGTACTATTGGATCGGCGTGATTGACTGGACGCTCTCTTTCCGCGCCAACGGCGAATTGCGCGCGGACTACAACAAGAACAACATCCGTAAGCAGATTAAGGACACGGATCCGCTGCCCGCTTCCGTGCGTGCCGAATATACCGCGAAGTACGGGGCTATGGTCGATGAAGGCATCGCCGACCTCAAGAAAGCCATCGAGCTCCGGCCCGACTATGACGACGCCATGGCTTATCTGAATCTTCTCTATCGCCGCAAGGCCGATATGGTGGAGTCCGCCGATGAGCGCGCCGCCCTGCAGAAACAGGCCGACGAACTCATCGACAAGGTCAAGGAGATCAAGCAGAAACGCGCCGAGCAGCCGACGCCGCCGGCCTCCTGATCCGCGATCGCAAATCGCCTTTAGTCAATCGATTTAGCTGCAAGGGCGTCCCTCCCGGGCGCCCTTTGTTTTTCTCTTCTTCAGGAAGCAAGCGCCGTAGGCGCGCCACAAGTTAGCCCAACTTGCCAGGGTGGGTAACGAATCCAAGAGAATTAGCAGCACCGTTGATGCGGCACACCCGCACCGGTCACGTTGCAGCCACCTCTAATCCTTGTCGTGATGTTGGAAAGGGCTCTGTAATTTCCGCGCTGCTATCGGCGGCACGCCGCTCAAAGATTTGTTACCGGGGAGAATTAAGCGAGAAAATAACATCGATCGTGGTATCCACTTCTACCGGCGAGCCATTCAACAGCGTCGGCTGATACCTCCACTGTCGTACCGCATCCAGCGCCGCCTGTTGCAGCAGCGGATGGCCGGACATGACTTCCAGCTGTTTTATGCTGCCGTCCTTCGCCACGATCACGTGCAGGCGCACCGTTCCGGAAATCCCTTTCTTCCGCGCTTCCTCCGGATATTCCGGCGGCACCTTGTAGAGAGCTCGTGCCGCTTGTACGTTTCCTCCCACCCGGATGGGCCCGAATAGCCCTATCCCCGCGCAATCCAGTCGGCGGTGCGCTCCCTCAACCAGCGTATAGTAGCCCGCGGAACGGCCTGACTTCGTCCCGCCGCTTCCCGTCGTCTGCAAACTCACTTGATAAAACACAGCACCATTCTTCGATGCCTTGATCAGCGCATGCTGGCACTCCGTTGCTGCGGGAAGATTTGCCTCTTTCAACTCTTCCACCTGCCATTCTCCTTGTTCCTTTGACAGTCCTTCAAAAAGTTTCGGAAGCCAGTTCTCCTGCAAGTCTAAACTCTTCTGGTAAGCCGTTGCCATCCTCGTGCCTTCTTCTTCCCCAAATGTGGTTTTGAACCAAGTCTCGTAATTCGGGATCACCAACCCATGCGTAATCTCCGTCAGCTTTGCCTGGTCTCCTTCGCGCGCGGCAACCGTCGTCGCCTTCATCAAGCTCAGCAATTCCTCCGCTGCCGTTCCGCCCTCGTTCCTCTCGCGCGCCGCCGCGGCCCTCACAAAGAGCACAACGCAAAGCGCCGCTATCGCCACAAATCCCGTCAATAGTCGTATGTTGATTCTGCTCATCGGTTTCACCACATTCCTCCAATTTCCGGTGCAGAAGTGGTTTTTCCTGCGGCAAGCTGTCTAATCCGGTGAAGGCCCGCCGTCATAACCCCATTCATGCCCGCATGCATGACACGTTCCACCTTTGTGGCGTGTAACCAACGGAACTCCCAACAAGGCCATGGCCGCCATCGCTCCCTCTTTCTCAGTCTCATCAAATCCGACATCCAGCGATCCGCATTGTGGACACCGCGGCTGCGCATACTCCCCCACTCCATCTACATCAAGTTTCTCAGGAATCTTTTTTTCCAGCAGTTTCCTCGCTGTCTCCGCGTCCTCCTCACGCACCATCAGCTTGATTCCGCCGATTAGGTTGGAATACAGCCAATCCATCCGCACCAGATTCTCATCCGCCAGGAAAGACTCGATCCCCGCCGAGTCCAGCATGCTCTTGGCGATTAACGCCTCTGGCGTATCTCGGTATCGGCCAATCAGGACCGGTCCCGGATCTTCCCGTTCTTTGCCTCGTGCTTCCGAAGATGCGGACGCCTCCGTGCCTCCCGTTACGTCCGGCGCCACTCGCATCCTTCGCCCCAGCATCTCCGATCGCAGCGCCTCTCGAGCCGCCTGCGTCAACGAGCCCGCGTCCGCGGCAATCTCCTCCAGCTCCCCTTCCTCCAAGTTGGCGTACAACTCCGCCAGCCGCCGCCGCTCTTTCTGTTCATCAATCTGCCCCATAGCGCCCGCATCATACCCTCGACCGCCGGGCATTGCATCCCTCGCTCATGAGAGACTTGCAATGGGCTCCGTGGCACAGCCAATCTTGGCTGTGCGCGTCACCAGTCACGCCTCAATCCGTTTCTCGCCGGAGGTACCCCTTCGGGCGTAAACTAAGGCATGCCGTCACCCAGCAATCTTCCGCTGAGCTTCAACCGCGACCGCACCGAGCGCCAGCTCGACGCCCGCTTTGAAGCCTTGCTCGAGAAGCTGCGCATCAACCGGCCCTCGGAAGATCCCTGGATGGTGCGCCGCGCTTACGAAATTGCTGCCGAGCGCCATCGTGACCAGCTCCGCAGTTCCGGGGATCCCTACTTGTCTCACCTTCTCGAAGTCGCGCACATCCTTGCGGACATGCGCCTGGATGCCACCACGCTCACCGCCGCGCTTCTCCATGACGCCATCGAAGATACCGAGTATCCCGTCTCACGCATCGAAGAGCGCTTCGGCGCCGACGTAGCCCACCTCGTCGAAGGCGTCACCAAAATCGGCCGCCTCAACATGATGGCGCCGGAAACGCGCCAGGCCGAAAACGTTCGCAAGATGCTCCTGGCCATGGTGAATGACGTCCGCGTGGTCATGGTCAAGCTGGCCGATCGTCTCCACAACATGCGCACGCTCGAATACCTGGAGGACGAGAAGCAGCAGCGCATCTCGCGGGAGACCCTGGACATCTATGCGCCTATCGCGCACCGCCTGGGAATGAGCGTCGTACGCGGCGAACTCGAAGATCTTTCGTTCCGCTACCTCGAGCCCGAATCTTTTCTCGCGCTGCAAAAAGAAGTCAGCGACAAAGCGCCCATCCACAAGAAATTTCTCGAGGAAGTCCAGGCCACCATCCAATCGAAACTCGTCGAAAACGGCATCCCCGCCGAACTCGAAGCCCGCGTGAAGAGTTTGTATTCGCTGCACCGCAAAATGATTCGCCAGGAAACCGGGCTCGAGCAGGTCTACGACCTGCTTGCCGTTCGCGTCGTTACCGATTCGGAGCGTAGTTGCTATGCCGCGCTCGGCGTGGTCCACCACATCTGGCGCCCCGTGCCCGGCCGTTTCAAGGATTACATCGCCATGGCCCGGCCAAATCTGTACCAATCTCTCCACACTACGGTCTTGCACAGCGGCCAACCCTTCGAAGTTCAAATTCGCACCCAGGAAATGCACCGCATCGCGGAAGAAGGCGTCGCCGCACACTGGAAATACAAGGTTGGCAAACCAGGATCAGAAGAAGACGACAAGCGCATCACCTGGATGCGTCAGCTCATCGAGTGGTCGCAGGAACTACAGGAACCTGGAGAATTTCTTTCCACGCTGAAAGTTGATCTCGCGCCCGTCGAAGTCTACGCCTTCACGCCGAAAGGCCGCGTGCTGGAGCTCGCGCGTGGCGCCACTCCCGTCGATTTTGCCTACCTGGTGCACACCGAAGTAGGGCATCAATGCGTAGGCGCAAAAGTGAACGGGCAAATGGTTTCACTGCGGCACGAAATCACCAGCGGCGACGTGGTCGAAATCCTCACGCAAAAAGGCCATCACCCCAGCCGTGACTGGCTCAGCTTCGTCAAGTCCTCGCACGCCAAAAGCAAAATTCGCCATTGGATCAACGAACAGGAACGCGAAGAAGCCAAGGAAATGGGGAAGAAGCTCCTAGAAAACGAAGCGCGCCACTTCGGCCGCAGCCTCAAGAAAATTCCCGAAGCCGATTTGCTCAAATTTGTTTCCGACCACGGCCTCTCAAAAATCGAAGATCTCTATGCCGCGGTCGGCTTTGGAAAATATTCCGCGCGACAAATCCTCACGCGTGTGCTCGGCGAGCCCGGCAAAGATGATGAACCCGAGCCGGCCGATTCCAAGCCCACGCTGGTCAAAACCGTCAAGCGCATGCTCGGTTTCGGCGAGGCTCCGCTCATCGTCAAGGGCTACGACGACCTGCTCGTCTACCGCGCCAAGTGCTGCAATCCCATCCCTGGTGATGAAATTGTCGGCTACATCACGCGAGGCCGCGGTGTCGCTGTCCACACCCGACTTTGTCCCAACGTGCAAAACTTGATGTACCAGACCGAGCGCCGCATCGCTGTCGAATGGGGCGGCGGCAGCGCAGCTACTTTCCCCGTGCAACTTTCTATCCGCGCGAAGGATCGCGCTGGCCTGCTTGCGGAAGTTACCGCGGTGATCAGCGGCGCCGGATCGAATATCCGCAGCCTGGAAAGCCGCCCCGACAAATCGAACGCGCGCGTGGATGCCAATCTCGAAATTGTGGATAGGCGCCAGCTCGAAACTATTCTCGCGAATATCCGCAAAATCTCCGGCGTCTACGGCGTCGAACGCGTGTTCCAAGCCAACCAATAAAAAATCGAAGTTATGTTTCGGCCAGTATGCCGAGCCGGTCGGAGAGCGCGCCCTTTTTTCTCCGCGCCGCGCCTCGCCGCTGTTCAGCCGGGCTGCCTGCTCGACCTGTCCCTTCGCCGGGTATCACCCACAACACACCATCGGCCTTCTGCAGTTGCCCTCGATACAATCGAATCATGCGCTACCAGGTTCTGCTCCTCAGCGTGTTGCTGTTCCGTGTCGAAGGATGCGAAAAACATCCGCTTACGGATTACCGCCCGCTCGATCAGGCGGGCATGTGGTCCAGCAACGTCGAAGAACTGAAAAAATTGAATACTTCCGATACGGAAGTCGCGCAACTTGTTCGAATGAAGCAGGGCGCGCTGACGGACGATACGTGCGTCGCGCTGGTGGCCAACGCGCACCAGCACCAGCATCTTTTCACGAGTGCGGATTCCGCGATCAATCTGGCGCACGCGGGCTACAACGAGTCCGTGATCCTGGAAATCGCAAAAATCGATCAGCTCGATATCATCAGCGGCGACGCGGTGATGTTGCGGCTGATTGGACTTTCCGATCGCGCGGTGGATATGATTTTGCAGCGGCGGCTGAAGAATATTCCCACGATGGGCAGCACGCAAATCGGCCGCTTGAAAAATACCGGGCTCACGGAGAAACAGATTCTCGAGCGCATCAATCAAGGCATGACCGACGCGCAAGCCGACCGGGAAGCCGCAGGGCGCGAAGCTGCGCGCAATCATGCGAATACCGGGTTTGTGCATCAGCACGGCCGCCGGCCGCGCTGACCCGTTTCTCATTCGTCTCCACGTAGGACTCGAAACGCAATCCGTCATATGCTATAGACTCGCTTCGCCGGCAATTTCCGGCAAGTTTCGCGCTGCCGCGAGATAACGCTGTGGCGACGGCCCAATCTGCAAAGGAGATCACGCCATGAGAGATGTTGTTCTGACTGACCGGGGGCCGAAGCCCATCGGACCGTATTCGCAGGCCGTTCGAACGAACGGATTTCTGTTTGTCTCCGGGCAGGTGGCGCTGGATCCGAAAACCGGCGAGATGACAGGCGCGGATATTCGCCCGCAGACGGAACGCGTGTTCGAAAACATAAAAGGGATTCTGGAGGCGGCGGGCTCGAATCTGCATCACGTGGTGAAGACCACGGTATTCCTGAAAGACATGAACGATTTCTCGACGATGAACGAAGTCTACGCCAAGTATTTCACGTCGGCGCCGCCGGCGCGTTCGACGGTGCAGGTGTCGCGGCTCCCGAAAGACGCGCTAGTGGAGATCGAAGTTATCGCGGCGCTGTAGAATTACGGGAGATCAGAGACCAGAGATCAGGAATCAGGAATCAGGGACGACTGCAACGTCCTTCTCAAGCGGGCACTTGAGGAAATTCAGTGTTGCTGGACTTCCCTTGCGGCAAATCGTGCATCCAAGTTTTTAATCCATCCCGGGTCAAAGATCCACCCATTGAAAACATCAGGTGCGGGCGCTCGGCAAGAAGTTGCGGAGCGGGGCGTGGCCGTCTGCTTACTAGCGGATGGGGAACAGCCTGAGGCGAGGTTGTGGGGGACTGATACGCTGGTTTAAGAGAACGCTTGGCGGAGAGTCCGATGAACACCATTCGAAAATGGATCGTGGCGGCATTTGTTTTTGGCTTTTTGGCCGGGGCCGCGAGCGCGCAGGAAAAGGCGGCCAACGCCTTGCGCGTGGACGAGGAGAAAATCAAGTTTCACCTACTGCCCAGCCCCGGGCTGGAATTCGCGATTTTCAATCCAACAGACAAGCCGGTTTCTGGAAGGTTTGCGATCGAGCTCCTGGATCAGAACGATTGGACGGCCGCGTCGACCTGGGGCACGTTCGTAGAGCAGCCCGGAGAGACAGTGGAGAAGCTGGATTGGCACGTGGCCAAATTGCCGAGCGATTCTATTTCGTTTCTGGGCTGGTACCGGCTGCTGTACATCTTTTTTCCGAGCGCGGAGTCCGGGCTTCCGGTGACGGGCGGAATTTTGCAGTTCGGGCGGGTGATCGAGGACGGATTCGAGATTCGAATGGCGGCGGCGGAAAAGGTCGAGCCGGGAACGCACTATCCGGTGCGATTGCGTGTGCTGAGCTCTCCAGGAGGAAAACCGTTGGCGGGACAAGCAGTGCAAGTGACGATGGAGATCGGGAGCGATGAGGGCAAGGCGCTAAAACGGAAAGCCACTACGGATGCAGACGGCAACGCGGTGGTCACGTTCGAATTGCCGAAGAAGCCGGAGGACAAAGAAGGCGAAATTACCGCGACCGTCGTTCGCGGCGAGTTCAGCGAAGAGGCATCGATGGAATTCAAGTTTCCGGACCCGCCGCCGCCGAAAATCACGTTGAGCACGGACAAGCCGCTGTACCAGCCGGGGCAGACCGTGCACGTGCGGCTGATGGCTTTCGGGCCGGACAAGCGCGCGCTGCCGGGAAAAAAGATGGAGCTGGCGATTGAGGACGAGGAAGGGCAAGAGCAATTCCACAAGAAGGTGACGACATCGGCCTTTGGGATCGCCACTGCCGACTGGGAAATTCCCAACCTGCTGCAATTGGGAGAGCAGAAGCTGACGGCAAAACTGGAAGCGGAAAAAGACGACTACAGCAACGAAGTGACGGCACAAAGCTCGGTGCGGGTGAGCCGGTACGAACTGCCAACCTACGAGGTGAAGGTGGAGCCGGACCATTCTTACTATCTGCCGGGGCAGAATCCGGTTGTGGATGTGCATGCGGAATACCTGTTTGGAAAACCGGTGCAGCGAGGAAAAGTGAGGGTACTGAAGCAGCAAAGCCGCCAGTGGAACTACACAAACCAGAAATGGGACACGGAGGAATCCGGGGAAGTCGCTGGAGAACTGGACGCGGAGGGGCACTGTCACGCGAAAATCGATCTCAGCGAGGAATTCAAGAATTTCCAGGAATCGAATTACCAACGCTTCCAGGATGTAACGCTCGCGGCGTATGTGACGGACGCGTCCACCGGCCGGACGGAGCAGCGACGGTTCAACGTGCGGCTGACGGCGCAACCGATTCACGTTTACGTCCTGAATGCCAACTCGATCCCGAATGGCGGCAATAGGTCTTTCTATGTGACTACTTCGTATGCCGATGGAACGCCGGTTTCCGCAGAGGGAGAGATCAGCGCAGCGACGCCGATCGAGGAAGACGCGCAAGGAAATCAGTACGACGAGACGAAGAAAACCGTGCTGGGGCATTTTCACACCAATCGCTTCGGCATCGGACGAGCCGAGCTGGCGAAAATCCCGGAAGAGTTGATCCTCGAAAGCCACCGAGGCTGGGGCTCGTACTACTACGGTGCTGCGGGGCAATCCACATCGCGGAATGCCATGCTGGAACTGGAAGCGCGGGACAAGGCCGGGCTCAGAGGCGTGCTTCATGAAGAGGTCAGCGCCGATGTGACGCCGGAATACATTCGCGTGCGGCCAAGCCATACGCTTTACCATCCGGGCGATCCCATCGAAGCGGAAATCGAAACCAACACAAAATCGGATGAAGCCATCGTGAGCGCGTGGAGCGCGGATGGGCGGCTGCGATCGGCGGTGGTGAAATTGAACGGGGGACGGGGAACGATCAAGATTCCGTTCGAACCGCGATTCCACGGGGAAATCCACATCACTGCGTATTGCCTGACGGCCAAACAGGATGGAGAGGCGACGCTCGACGACCACGTGCAAGTGCTCTATCCCGCGAAGGAAGAGCTGAGCGTCAAGGTGGGGATGAAGAAAGCGGTGTTCAACCCGGGCGAGATGGTGTCCAGCGAGCTGGAGGTGTCCGCGCCGGACGGGAAGCCGGCGGAGAGCGCGCTGGGCGTACTGGTGTTCGACCGCGCGGTTGCGGAACGCGTGCGGACCGATGAGGAGTTCGGAGGCGGGGGCGGCTACGGATTCTCTGTATTTGACTATCTCGATTTCTACCATCGCCAAAGCCTTGGAGGAGTCAGTTACCGGGATTTGCTGAGCCTGGATGCGGGCAAGCCCTTCCCGGAGGATTTGGATCTGGTGGCGGAGGCCATGGTGCGCAGCGAGTACGACGAGTACGGCCGCTGGTGGGGAGCGAGCGAGGGTTTCCGGGCATCGGGATGGAGCGGAGGGGGAGTGAGCACGGAATTCGCCAAGGAACTAGCCAGCGAGCTGAAGGAAACGCGTAAAGCATTGGTGGCGTGGGCCGAGACGCACGGGGAATATCCAGGCACCGAGGCGGAAGTGCGCGAAGCGTTGAAGGCCGCGGGAATGAAGTTGGATGACGTTCGCGATCCTTGGGGCGTGCCGTTTCGCGCGGTCTTTTCCGCGGCCGGGCAGAAGAGTGTACTGCAACTGATGAGCAATGGAATGGACAAGAGGCCGGGGACGGGGGACGATTTTGCGGCGGATCGTTTCGAATGGCCGTACTTCGGCAAAACCGGAAGGGCGATCAATGCCGCTGCGAAAGAATATGCGGAGCGAACGGGAAAATACATCCAGGACTACGCCACGCTGCGCGAGGAGATGCAAAAGCGGAGAGTGAATCTGGATGCGCTGCGCGATCCCTGGGGCCACCCGTATCGCTATGAATTCGACATCCTGCGAAACATGTACCGCATAGTGGTGAGCAGCGCGGGACCGGACGGAATCTTTGAAGGCAAAGGGCGGCATTCGTGGGATGACGTGCCAGAGTGGACTTCCCAGGTTCAGTATTTCACGAAAGAAAGTGAAGCACTGGCCAAAGCGCTGGCGGAGCAGTACACGCTGACGGGGAATTTTCCGAAGAATGAAGAGGAGTTGAAGCCCGTGCTGGCGTGGGCAAAACTCACTCCGGAGCAATTGACCGATCCGTGGGGGCGTCCGTATTACTTTTCGTTCAGCAAACAGAGCCGGTACAGCGACCGCGTGAACGTGCGTACGTACACGGATGCCGGGGGAGAAACGCACTCGGGGACGCAGGTCACTCCGGTGACGCAGGAGGTGGAGTATCTGACGGTCTTGAGCCACGGCGAAGGGCCGAAGATCGATGCGAACGCAGGGTTTGCCGTTACTTCCTTCAACCGCGTTACGGCGGAGCGAAGCAGCAAGGACATCCGCGCGATGCCCGCAAAAGAACAAAAACCGCTGGCGGGGGGACGGGGAGCCATCACGGGAGTGGTCACCGATCCGTCAGGAGCTGTTGTGTCGGGCGCGACGGTCACTGCAGTGTCTGAGGCCGGGATGGAGTACACGGAGAGCAGCGATGCGGAGGGAACCTACCGGTTTTCCAGCTTGCCAGCGGGAATTTATGAGGTGAAGTGCTCGAGGAGCGGATTTGCGACGAGCACGGTGCTCCGCGTGCCAGTGCAGGCGGACGATACGACGAAATTGAATTTCACGTTGCAGGTGGGTGGTTCGACGGAAACGATCGCGGTGGAGGCCGCGATAACGGAGCTGCAGACGACCAGATCGGAACTATCGACTTTGGTGGCGCTTGCGCCTGGTATCGGACCAACGCAAGAACGAGACCGCCGCCCGACGGAAGCGATGGAGAAGCCGTTGTTTACGCCGAAGCTGCGGAAGTATTTCCCGGAAACATTGGTGTGGAAGCCCGAAGTGATCACGGACCAGAGCGGGCACGCGCGAATCCGCTTTCCGATGGGGGACAACATCACGGCATGGAAGATGTCGGTGATTGCGTCCACGATTGGCGGGCAGATTGGCGTGGCGGAAAAAGAGCTGCGGAGTTTCCAGCCGTTTTTCGTTGAAAGCGATCCGCCGAAAGTGCTGACGGAGGGGGACCAGATCAGCCAGCCAGTGGTGGTGCGAAATTATCTGGAAAAGGCGCAGACGATTTTCGCGGAGCTGAAGCCGGAGCCATGGTTTTTGAACCTGGCGGCTGCTCAACAAAAACTGGCGGTGGCGGCAAACGGGGACGCGAGCGCGGTGTTCACTTACCGGGCGATTCACAGCACGAAAGAGGCGAAGCAGCGGGTGACGGCGCGCAATGGGTCCACGGGTGACGCGGTGGAACGCGAACTGGTGGTTCATCCCAACGGGCAGGAGATTTCGCTCAGCACAAGCCGGTTGCTTTCGGCGGCGACAAATTCGATGACCGTTCGTGTGCCGGAGACGGCGATCGGCGGTTCGATGGAGGCGGAGCTGCGGATTTATCCAAATTTGATGGCCCATGTGCTGGACGCGATGGATGGAATCGGACGCCGGCCGGCGGGCTGCGCCGAGCAAGTGACTTCGACGGCGTACGTCAGCTTGATGGCGCTGCAGCTGCTGAAAAAAGTCGGGCAGGATAAACCGGGGAACGAGAATCCGCGCTCCGCAGTAGCCCTGCAAGCCCGCGCCGCGGTACAGGAAGGAGTGCGAAGGCTTACCGAGATGCAGAATCTCGACGGCGGAATGGGCTATTGGTACAAGTGGCAGGCGAGCCCGGCGCTGACGGCGTACGTATTGCGATTCTTGAGCGAGGCGCACCAGTTTGTCCCGGTGGATGAAACGGTGAGGCGTCGGTTGCGCGATTATTTGCTCGCTCACCAGATACGGCCTGGAGTGTGGGCAATGTACCGCTGGGATCTGCAGAAGGAAGAGGAGGATGCGAATTCGACGGCCTACATCGCGCGGACGCTGGCTGGAGCGGACATCGGGGCCGCGGACAATTCGATCAGCAAGGAAGAGAAAGAAAAAGAGCGGCAGCGGTTGGGCGCGGCGGTCGATGGAGCGCTTCATTTTATCGAGCAAAACATCGATTCCTGGAGCGATCCGTACCTGGTAGGAAACTATGCGCTGGCCGCGGTGGATGGCGGGCGGAACGCGCATATCGAAAAGGCGCGGACGCTGCTGGAGCAATTAGCGCACCGCGAGGGCGACACGATGTATTGGAACCTGGAAGCGAATACCTCGCCGTTCTACGGCTGGGGGAATACCGGGCGGCTGGAGTCGACGGCGCTGGCGGTGGAAGCGCTGGCGAAAATGGATTCAGCGCACGCGGATTGCGATCTGCAGGACATGGCCGCGCGGGGCTTGCAGTATCTGCTGGGGCACAAGGATCGCTACGCGGTGTGGTATTCGACGCAGGCGACGCAAAACGTGTTGGAAGCGATGATCGCGGCGATGCCGGCGGGAGCGAATGCCGTGGGGGTGGTGCAAGCGACGATCAAGGTCAACGGGCGCGCGGTGAAAACGATGTCGTTGCCCGATCCGCGCGAAGCGACGGGCCCGGTCACGGTGGCGCTGGGGAACGCGCTCGAAAAAGGAGAGAACAAAATTGAGATCGCGACTGCTGCAAATGTCGGTGCAATGAACGCGACGCTTTTCGCCAGTTACTACGTGCCGTGGGGGAAGTCTTCCGCGACCAGCGAAGAGAACCTTCTGAGTGGAGAGAATCGCGCGCTGCGATGGAAAGTGCAGTATGACCGCCTGGAAGCCAAGGCGGGCGAGACGGTTCATTGCAATGTGGAGGCGGAACGGATTGGATTCAAAGGGTACGGAATGATGCTGGGAGAAGTGGGCCTGCCGCCGGGGGCCGAGGTGGATCGTGCTTCGCTGGACGCGGGCGATGCGGGCAGCTATGAAGTGCAGCCGGACCGCGTGGTGTTCTACATTTGGCCGTCAGCGGGCGGAAGTAGTTTTCGTTTTGATTTCAGGCTGCGATACCGGATGGAAGCGTCCAGCGCGGCCTCGAAGTTATACGACTACTACAATCCCGAGGCGGCCGCGTCGGTAACGCCGGTGAAATTCTCAGTTCACTAGGAAATGCCAGGAATCTCAAGCATGAGCGAGATGGAATCCTGAGAGAAGGATGAGAATGCGGTGCTGCTTACGGGCGGTCGGGGCTTTCGAGGGCTTCCTGGACGGCGAGGAATGTGACCACGGCAGTGATGCCGATGACGTACCAGATGAACTTGCTCTTAGCGGCTTTGATGGGCGGACCGCCGAGGCCTTTGCTGCCAGCGCCGCGTGGACCCTGTGCCGGGGGCGCAGCATCGGGTGAATCGAGAACGATGCGGTAGGCGGCACCGGCTGGAATCACGCGCACGTCATCTTCCACAGCGATGCTCAGCGAACCGCGGTTGCTCCGCACAACCAATTCTTTGGGGCTGATGACGGTGACCTGTCCAATGGTCGGCTCATCGGTGTTCGGACGAATGACGGCGGTGGCCACGTGAAGAGTGAAAGCTTTCGAATTGGCGGTGGAGAAAGTCGCGGAGCCGAGAGTGAGCGTTGCGGCAGGCGCGGCTTCTCCCTGAACGAACGTCGCGCTGCTGGCGCCGGACAAGAGCAAGCGCGCGGCGCCGGCGCGAACTTGCACGCTGCCGGATTGTTCGGTGGTCAGGCGGTCGCCGCCAAAAACTGTGGTGCCGACGGAAGCGGCCCCGGCGCCCATGTGCGCGTGGTCGGCGTAAACGATCGTTCCGAGGGAAGAGGATGGGGCAGCCCAGAGGGGAGAAACGATCAAAGTAAGAGATACAAATGCAGCGATAGCTTCGCGCAAGCGCGACATTACGCCTCCAAGAGGGCCACGAAGAGGATACTGACTATATTTTTCCTCGTCAATCAATAATCGAGAGGATTGAGGTGAAACTTACGAATGCTGCCCCAGAGGGACGGTGCTGGCCCACACCGGGTTCCGCTGTTACAATGCAAGCCAACACATGGCCGATTGGAAACAGATCACCGCACGCATTCGCCGAGCGCGCACCAGCAAGGATCCCGCGGGGCAACTTTCGAATCTTTACGAAAAAACGCGGGACGCCATGGTGGCGTTCGAACTGGCGAAGTATTTCGAAACCGCGGGGCAGAATGCCGACGCCGCAAAATGGTATTCCGCGGCCGCCGAACGATTCCGAAGGGCCGATTGGAAAGTGAAAGCGCAGGAAGCGGCGGTGCGGCTTGGCGGCGTGCCGGGGGAGCTTCCACTGGAAACATCGGGCGTATCTGCATCGAGCGAGGAATTTGTCCTCACATCACCGCCGGTTACGATGCCGGAGCCGGGACTGCCCTTCGCTCGGAACGCGGAAGCGTTCGAATCGATCGTGGCGGTCAGCAGCGAGGTGCAACAAGCCGCGGCTTCGGACGCGGACGCTCCTGCCACTCCAGGCAGGCCGGGCGCGGACGTGAATCGCCGCCGCCGCGGACGCAGAGGCGGCCGCAATCGTCGCAAGGGCGGGGCGGTAAGAGAAGCCGCCGCTGCTCCCGCGCAACGATCCACCGAAGCGCCTGCGCCGCGTCGAGGTTTGCCGGCAGCGGTGTTCAATGAAGAGGTCGAGCCGACGCCTCCCCGGGTGACGCACAGCCGAGCGATACCCACGCTGCCGATCGAGTCGCTGGGAGATCCCGGCGGACCGAGCGTTAAGGGCCGCTATGGGGATCCTGGGCTATCTTCGAGGATTTCGCTGCTGGAGATGCAATTCCGCCGGCTGTTGACCTGTCCGCCGGTGAGGCTTAACGATGCAGACACTGCCCCAGTAGGGCCTGGAGTTTTCGTGCTGACGGATTCGGACTTGACGAGCTACTACTACGTCGAAGCTTGCCAGACGCTGCGGATTGCCATCGGCAATTTGTTGCGCGGCGGGTCGAGCCGACGCGGGGTGGATTCCATCAAGCCGCAACTCGCGGAGCATCTGGGGATTTCCGAAGCGCGCGTGCCCAAGTATCTAGCCGATCACTGCGTGGTGCGTTGGTTGCAGCTGGATGAAGGAGCATCGCATTTCGCGCACTTTGTCGTGGCGGTGTTGCGTCCGTCTCTGAACGAGTAGCCAAAACAGGAAACTCACAGGCCTTTCGCACTAGGAGTAACCCCCTTAGAGGGCCCTTAGAATGACCGTTGGCTACCCTCCTTTGCCGTTCGACCCCCCAATTTGACCGTTCAGCGCTTGCCACTGGCGTCCACCCCCGGTAACCGTCAAACTATAGGTGTCCAAAGACTTATTGGACGTACCCGGTGTTCGTGGTACGGTTTTTGTGCACGCAAAAGTGAGCCCGGGGGCAGTCGTTGGGTTCTGTATCCAACGATTGAGTGGGCTCCATCTAACTTAAGGGCCAGGTAGTCTGCATTTTTGAAAGTGGAGGATAGAGGTTTATGCCGAATCAAGTAGGCACGCAGATCGCAAGAACGTTTGATTGGGTGGTTTGCAAGACGGCGGGAATCACGTTTGACGCCATCCAGTATTTCAACAAGCGCAATCCCAATCCGTCTGTCACACCGCAATGGTCCGACAAGCCGCTGCTCAAATCATGGGAGAAGACCAAGCCAACGCTGGGCTTCCCGCGGCAGACCGATTCTCTTTGTCCGGCTTGTGTGAAAGAAGCGCGCGAAGCGATTATCGCTGGGAAGAAGGATTGGCGCGACCTGATGAGCGAGAAGGTCGGCGAGATCAAGGCGCAGATCATCGAGCGCGACGGCCAGGTGTGGATGGTGAAGGATTGCCCGCTGCACGGCCACTACGAAGACATGATGGCGGTTGATTCCAAGTGGCTGAGCTGGATCGAACGCCAGTATCCGGGCCGCGACATTCCCGCCCACAACGACGAAGACCTTCACAAGCATGGTTCCTCGACCGTTCGGTATGGCCGCGGCTCAGTGCTGACCGTGGACCTGACGAATCGCTGCAACATGATGTGCGATCCCTGCTTCATGGACGCCAACCAGGTTGGGTACGTGCATGAGCTGGGCTGGGATGAGATCAAGGAAATCCTGGACAACGCGCTGAAAATCAAGCCGCGCCGCCAGATGTCCGTGCAGTTCAGCGGCGGCGAGCCAACGATGAGCCCGTATTTTTTTGATGCGGTCGCCTACGCGCGCAAGATCGGCTACAACAGCGTGCAGGCCGCGACGAACGGCATCGAGTTTGCCAAGAGCAAGGAGTTCTGCAAGAAGGCGTTCGAAGCGGGCATGCGCTACGCGTACCTGCAATTCGACGGCATCGGCAACGACGCCAACAGCCACCGGCAGATCGGCAACCTGTTCGACGTGAAGCTGCGCGCCATCGAAAACATGCACGAAGCGGGTATAGAGATCGTGCTGGTGGTTACCATCGTCAACAACGTGAACAACGACCAGGTGGGCACAGTCGTGAAGTTTGCGATGGAAAACCCCAAGAAGATCGCGTTCGTGAGCTTCCAGCCGGTTTCGTTTACCGGCCGCGATGAGGACATTACTCCAGAGCGCCGGCTGCGCCAGCGCTATACGCTTTCGCATCTGGCGAGAGACGTCAGCAACCAGGTGGGCAAGGTAGAGCCGACGCGCGACTGGTTCCCGATTTCGTTCATCAGCACGTTTGCGGGATTCTCGGACATGGTGAAGGGGCAGGATTCGCAATGGGGTTCGCTCTCTTGCGGGTGCCACCCGAACTGCGGCGTGGGCACGGCGCTGATGATCAACAAAGAGACGAAGGAATGGGCTCCCGTTCCGCGCTTCCTGGATGCCGAGCAGCTGACGAAGGACGTTACGGCGATTACCGACGCGGCTCGCGGCAAGAACTTTTCGAACTTCATGATGGCTATGGCGCTCTTGAAGAACTACCACCCATTTCAGGGGCCGAAGGGGTTGAAGTTGTATGACCTCTTCAAGAAGTTTGACAAGACCTGGGCGCTGACGAAGAAGGCCGAAACGAAGTACGGCAGGACTTCTCCCGAGCGCACGTATGAAGACGCCATGAAGCGCCGTCAGACGGATCCTTGGAATTTCCTGTTCATCGCGGGAATGTGGTTCCAGGATTTGTTCAACTATGACTTCCGCCGCACGGAGATGTGCATCATTCCTTACGCCACGCAGCAGGGCGAGATTTCTTTCTGCGCGTACAACACCGGCGTGGGCTGGCGGCAGATCATCGAGAACATGCATAAGAACGCGACCGTGGCCGAGTGGTACAAGAACCACGGGAAGCACGAGATTTATGCCAAGGGCAAGAGCGTCAATCTCGAGAGCTTCGAGCATTCCTTGAGGATTGACTCCGATGATGCCGCTCGCGTGCGCCACCTGGAGCACGACATTCCGGTGACCGCGGCGGAAGAAGACCGCGCGCGCCGCAAGAAGGCTTACGAAGAGCAGGCCAAGGTCCGCGCGATTTACGAAGAGCTGGTGCTGAAGAAGCCACAGCCGACGGTCGTGCAGATCGGCACGGTCAGCGACATTGCCAAGGCAGTGCCGGCCAACTTCGCCAACGTGGGTAAGCCCGTCACCATCGCCCCCGCGAACGGCAACGGTCATTCGAACGGCAACGGCGTAACTGCCAAGACGGACGAAAAGGCTGCAGAAGCCGTCGCCGGCGACTAAATCTGTCCGACGCGAATCGGCGTTCTGAACTGGCTCCGGTCACTCGGAGCCAGTTTGCTTTAGCTGCGGGGTAAGTCACTTGATCTTAATCTGGTTCGGGTTTCCACTCGCATGTCTCATCTATGCATGGCGAACTTGGGCACAATTCTTCAACAAGCCCTCAGAGTTCACCTGGCGATCAGGATTTCTCACCATCGGACTATGCTTCGCGAGTTTAAGTTCCTTGTTCATTTGTGGATTCGTGCTCCGAGGCTACAATCCGAGTGGACAGTCCTTCGCTCAACCCCCGCCGTCGCCCTGGTTGGTTCTAAACCGGATCAGTGCCGTTGCTTGGTCTCTCGTTTTGTTCGCCGCTTTATTCGGCAAGGGCAAACCTAGGATGCCTCTCTTCCTATGGTGGCTCAGCTTCCCGATTACGGCTTTGTTTGTAATGTGGATGGGATATGCTTACTAGGCTTGAAGGACTGCCTTAAGGAATATTTTGATGCCGATTTACGAATACATTTGCGAGGATTGCCAGACGCACTTTGAGAAGATTGTGCTGAACAAGGCGCAGGAGATTGCTTGCCCGAAGTGCGCTGGCAAGAAGAACACCCTCCAACTTTCTGTTTTCAGCGCGACGAACGGTTCCGGCAACGGCGCAGCGGCCAAGTCATCGGGCGGGTTTTCTGGCGGAGGAGGGAGCTGCTGCGGCGGCGGGTGCGGCTGCAACTAGCGGGTCTCTATTTCTCAGGAGTCGCCCGAGCCTTCCACTTTTCCATGGCTGCTGCGTCTCCGAGGCTGTCCGAAACTACTCGGCCCGCTTCGATTATTTGCTGGATCGTTCCTGCATCTGCACTGCTCTGAATGGCTTCTTGGTAGGCTTTTTCCAGTGTTCCCATGGCCTCGGTTTCCCGTCCGTCTCGAAAATAGGCCACCGCCAGTAGATTTCGTGCCCACGCGTCGGCCATCTTGAGATTTCTACTGTGTTCATTTCTCCAGAATTCCGTGTCCGCATGCAACGAGCGGTCTATCTGTTCGGCGAAGATCGCGATTGATTTTTCTAGGGCTTCTTCTGCATCCTTCCATCACATTTGCATGATGCGAGCTTCGCCAAGCAGTCGATAGTTGATCGGATAGTCCGAGTCGTCTGTTCCCGGCCACACCTTGACGTAATCAAACATCTCTTGAAAGCGTTGTTCTGCTTCCTGAAACCGTCCAGTTCGCAATTCACAGATAGCAACGTCCCTGTTTGCCACATACAGAAACTTATTTCGAGTTAATTCGAATTTTGAGCGTTCCGCCATCGGAATGATTTCTGTCTTGCATAGTTTTTCGATTTGCGGACAATCATTTGGTTTCTTCAGATGGTAAAGCGGTTGGTAGGCATCATTGACTTTCCCGTCCTCGACTTCTTCGGGCGTCAGATGTGCACCCACCACGATCGAGTCATGAGCTGTGACTCGTTTTCCTTGCGAAGTTTTATCCGGCGATCCCGAGGGGGGGGCTCTGTACAGGCCTTTGGTCTTGGGCTTGCGAGGTGGTGCCGGACAAGACTAGTGCCAGCGCCAGCGAGAAGAGACTGCGATTGCGAAGAGCGGTCACGACGGTTCTCCAGCGGCTCTATAGTAAACTTATCTCGCCAATTGTCGACAGCCTTATCCTGAAGAGGCCTTTATGTCCATCAACAGTCCGGAACAATTTGAGAAGTTGCGGGCTTGCGGAATGATTGTGGGGAAGGCGCTGCGCGCGATGGCTGCGCAGGTGCGCGCGGGCGTGACCACGGCAGAGCTTTGCGAGATTGGTTCGCGCGTGCTGGCGGAGCATGGGGCGCGGTCTTCGCCGCCGATGGTTTATGGGTTTCCCGGTGACGTTTGCATCAGTGTGAACGATGAAGTGGTGCATGGGATTCCGGGAGGTCGCGTGATTCAGCCGGGGGATTTGGTGAAGCTGGACTTGACGGCGGAAAAGGGCGGCTATCACACGGACTCGGCGGTGAGCATTGAAGTGCCGCCGGGAAAAGGCAAGGCGCGGGAGCTGGCGCATTGTGCGGAGCGCGCCTTCCGGCAAGCGTTGGGCGCGGCAAGGGCGGGGAATCGCACGAAAGACATTGGCCGCGCGGTCGAGCGCGAAGTGCGTCGCCGCGGTTTTAACGTCGTCAAGGAACTCGGCGGGCACGGCATCGGGCGCACGATTCACGAGCCGCCGTCGGTGCCCAATTACGCGGATTTTTCCGCGCAGCGCAAATTGACGGAAGGCTTGGTCATCACCATCGAACCGATCATCGCGGCAGGAACGGGGGAAGTTTCGCTCGATAAAGACGGCTGGACCTATCGCACCACGGATGGCAGCCTTTCCGCGCACTACGAGCACACCATCGTGATCACGCGTGGCGAGCCGGTCTTGCTCACGGCTGCCTGAAACGCTCGTCCTAAAAGCTATGATCCTCAATCCTTCGTCGCTTTTGCTCTTTGTCAGCACCGCCGTGGTGCTGCTCGCAATCCCCGGCCCGGCCGTGCTTTACGTGACGAGCCGCAGTATCGGCCAGGGACGCAGCGCGGGACTTATTTCTGCCCTGGGAATCACTGTCGGCACGCTGGTTCACGTGGCCGCTGCGGCGGTTGGTCTCTCGGCGTTGCTGATGTCTTCGGCGATCGCTTTCAGTGTGGTGAAGTATCTGGGCGCGGCGTATTTGATCTACCTAGGCATCCAGAAACTGCGTCACGAGGAATCGCTTGCACCTTCACAGGAGGCTCCTCGCGCGAGATTAAGCCGCGTCTTCGTGCAGGGTATCATCGTCAACATCTTGAATCCCAAGACGGCACTGTTTTTCTTCTCGTTTCTTCCACAATTCGTGGATGCTTCGCGCGGAAACGTGGCCTTGCAGATTCTTTTCCTCGGAACGCTCTTTGCCGCGATGGGCATGACGAGCGACAGTCTTTGGGCGCTGTTCGCCGGCACCGTCGCCCAGCGGCTGAACCGCAGTACGCGCTGGAATCGCACGCAGCGCTACGTCTCCGGTGGGATGCTGATTTCTCTGGGCGTCGCCACCGCGCTCGCGGGTTCCGGCGGAAAGAAATAGTGGGCCAGCGCGATTCCTCGTTCCGTTCGCCTACTGCGGTCGCAAATAATTTGCGATATTTGCGGGAATCGGATCCTTTGGGTTGCCCCGCGGATCGGGCACGGGCGTTTGCGCCATCCATTTCATGGGAATAACCCCCGTCCATCCGGTCGCGGAATATTCCTTGTCGTCGTCGACTGCGAACCCGGTGCGCACCTTGGCGGAAGCTTCGACGAGCGGCACGGCGAGGACCATGGTGCCCTTCAGCTCCTGCTCGGTCGGCGGATGCACGGTGGCCCAGCGGCCGCGAATCACGTACTCGACGAAATTGCGCATGGCCGCGCGCTTGGCGGCTTCGCCTTCAACCTGTTCCGCTTTGCCCATGACCACGACTGAACGGTAATTCACGGAATGGCCCGTAGCCGTGGGCGCGCAGACTATGCCGTCGAGCAGCGTCACGCTGAGGCAGAAGGGCGCGCCGCTTCCAAGTGTTTTCATCAAGCGGCTGGCGATAGAGCCGTGAAGGAAAAGTTTGTCGCCGACGCGCACGTAATTGGTCGGCACAACGACGGGCAAGCCATCGGCGATGAAGCCGACGTGGCATACAAACGCTTCATCAAGAATGCGGTAGATAAGTTCACGGTCGTAGCTGCCGCGATCCGGCTTGCGGTGGACTTTGGTTCTTTCCGTAGGAGTGAATTGGCTCATGACCGCAGGCTAATCCCGGTGATGCCTTGAGGCAAGTGCCAATCTGGGTGGCGGGCGAATTGATTGCGTTTCGAAATCGTGTACCCTGAAATGCGCTGCACTGGACTGCACATTTACAACGAGGCTCTGCATGGCTCCCTCAAAACCCGTATTCACTCGCGAAACATTTCAATTCTTCAAGGATCTCGGCCGCCACAACCATAAGGAGTGGATGGAGGCGAACCGCGAGCGCTATCAGGCTGCGGTGGTGCAGCCTTTCCGGCGCTTGCTTGAGGAGACTTCCTCCGCGCTATTGAAGCTCGATGATCGCTTCGACACGTCCGGGCGCACCGGGCCGAACTTTTCGCGCATCAACCGGGACATTCGCTTCGCAAAGGACAAGACGCTCTACAAGACGAACATGTACTTGAAGTATTCCGTTCCGGCGCCAGGCAAGGGAGAGACCGGCCAGCTCTACGTCGGGCTTTCGAAAGATACTGTGACTGTCGGCTTCCGCATCTACTCCGGCGGAAAACGCAAAGAGTCAACGCTCGCGCTGATTGCCGAGCCGCGTACCGTAGCGGATCCTGGATGGGCCGCGAAACAGCGGAAAAAGTTCGGCCGGCGCTACGAAAGCTATTGGTATTCGACGATAAAAGGCGAGTGGACAATCCACAAGGGATGGCCCACAAGTTCTGAGGATTGGAAAAAGATTCAGGCGTGGATCGTACGCCGGAAATTTCCACCTGCGGCGGCTCTGCGCGCCGCTTTCTCGGGCGAAGCCGTTAAAGTTTTTCGCGAATTGTATCCGCTGCTGCGCTTTACTTCGCTACCCGATTGAAGCTATTGCGCCGCCCAAAAGCGCAATGCGAGCAGGTGCCAGGACCAAAGGAAGCCTGTGAGCACGCAACAAGCGGAAGAAACAAGGAGTGAGTGAATCCGCACGCCGCGATGGATTTCCTCTTTCGGGGCACGCAAGACCAACACGAAGCCAATTACGGACAAAATCGGAAAAAGGAATGTACCGAGGAAGATTCCGGCGGTCCAAATGTTGAGTGCACCAATCTTTGGACCGTTGAGTTCAAGGAAACATGCGGGAACAATTAGGAACGCCAGGGTCGCGAGAAGTGGGAACACACGCACAGGGAGGTGGCGCACTTCCTTCATCGCGCCGAGAAGCCTTCTGACGAGCCAGACGAGCGCGAAAGGAAGAGACGTCAGCATGAGGAACAAGCAAAGCGCGAGGATGGCGATTCGAAGGAACGGGATGACCAGATAGCTGCGTTCGCTGTAGGGGATTCCCTCCAGCCCGTTGCTGGTTAATGCCATTTGGCCGGACTCATTTGTGAAAAAGATGGTAGTCCCTTCCGCTTCTTTTTCGCTCCGAAACAGATTCTTGCCGATGCAAACAAGTGTTTCGGGCTGGCCGAACAATCCGGAGCGCGTCAGTTTGCCATTGATGACGCGAATGCGCGTGCCCCCGGTCAGGTCGTCCAGGAACGCAAACATCTGGTTACGCGGCGCGCGCGGCGCGTAAAAACCTGTGAGTTTCTCCAAATCGCTCGCCGCCGGTTTGATTGCAGCCTGCTGCGGCTTGGGAAAATCTTTCGAAAGAAAATCAATCGCCAGCTGATTTGTCTCCGTCAGAGCGCGGCCTGAGGTTGTGCTGTTTAAGAGAATGACATAACCCCAGTTTTGTTCCGGCATGTAGCGAAAGCTGGAGAGGAAACCGTCGATCCCGCCATTGTGGCCATGGGTCACGACTCCGCCCTCGACGCTCGAATAGTTGGCCAGGCCGTAACCGAGCCGCAGACCGTTTTTTGCGGCCAGAGTGGTTTCCGGCGCTTCCATCCGCAGGATCGATTCCGGCTTCACCAGTTGCGCATCCCCCACCTTTCCGCGCCGCAAAAGGAATTGCACCAGTTTTGCAAGCTCCCCTGGCGATGATTTCAAATCTCCCGCAGGCCGCAAATAGATAAGGGGATAGCCCACGGCCTTTGAAGGATTCCCTTCGTAGGCCGTCGCAAGCAGCGCCTTGTTCGTCTCGGTGAATGGGTAGTCCGCTCTTACCATGCCCATGGGTCGCAGAAACATATCGCGGATATATTGATCGAACGGCTGGCGGGTTACTTTTTCGATCAAGTAGCCGGCCACGGCGTTCCCAGGATTCGAATACGACATGCGCGTCCCGGGCGGCCAGCGCGTGATTTGCGGCTTTTGAAACTTCTTAAATACTTCCAGGAGAGGAAAATTGTAGCGATCGTGCAGGTTGTAGACTTCACTGAATTCCATGTCGTCGAAGCCGGCGGTGTGTTCCAGCAGGTTCACGACCCGAACGGGACGCGTGGCTTCCCATTGATTTTTCACGGGGATTTCTGGTGCGACGTCCTGCAGACGGGCGTAAAGATTGATTTTTCCTTCTTCCTGCAATTTCAGCAGCGCGAGCGCGACGAATGTCTTGCTGATGGAGCCCACGCGGAATTCCGTGTCGCAAGTGACCTCGCGATTCGCGGCAAGGTCCGCCTTGCCAATTCCGCCGCACCAGAGAAGCTCGCCGTTGGCGATCAGCGCAATTCCCGCTCCCGGCACGTGCTGTTTGTCGAGAACATCCTGGATTGCTTTCTTGAGTTCTTCGACCGATTTTGGGTGAGGCAGATCTTCCTTCTGTTGCGCGTCGATTTGGGAAGGGCAGACGGCCAACGCCGCAAAAAGCAGGAAAGCAATGGCCGCAGACGACCTGCCAACACAGCGCATGCGGTGCTCATCAGAATGAGGGTTCATTCGTGGGCCGCATTCTAACCGCGATTTTCCGCGACGCAACAGGAATCGACACCGAGTGGGCCGGCTTCGGATATTGTGAAGCGATTGACGCTGCTCGCACTCTCGCATACGATGCCGCACGTCACAATTTTGCGTTTCCAGCATCCCCATGAAGGAGTTCTGCCCAAATGAAGTGTTCTCTTCGCTCGCTGAGTTTTGCTGCAATTGCTCTTCTTGGAGCGAATCTCTGTCTGGCCCAGCAACCAGCGCCACAGGCGGAAAAACCAGCAGAAAAGCCAAAAGAGGAAAAGAAACCTGCGGTTCCCGAAGAGAAGATCGTTCAGACCAAGCATGCGTTCAAAATCGGCGGACAGGAAATCAAGTACACCGCCACGGCCGGCACCATTCTTTTGAAGCTGGAAGATGGCACGCCCAAGGCCAGCATTTTTTATGTTGCTTACACCAAGGATGATGTCGGCGACGCGAGCCAGCGTCCGATCGCATTCAGTTTCAACGGCGGTCCCGGCTCTGCTTCCGTATGGTTGCATCTCGGTGCATTTGGTCCGCGGCGTGTGCAGATGGGTGACGCCGGTTCGCTCCTTCCGCCGCCCTACAAGCTGGTCGACAACGAATCTTCGCTCCTCGACATCACCGATCTGGTGTTCATCGACCCGGTTTCTACCGGCTACAGCCGCGCAGTTCCCGGAGAAGCTCCCAAGCAGTTTCACGGCGTGGAAGAAGACGTGCAGTCAGTGGCCGATTTCATCCGGCTGTATGCCACGCGCAACAAGCGCTGGTCTTCGCCGAAATTTCTGGCGGGCGAAAGCTACGGCACCACGCGCGCCGCAGGGCTTTCCGGGTATCTCCAGCAGCGCTACGGCATGTATCTCAACGGCATCGTGCTGATCTCCGCGATCCTGAATTTCGAGACAGCGGAATTCGACACCGGCAACGACTTGCCTTACATCCTCTACCTGCCGACGTACACCGCCATCGCCTGGTATCACAAAAAACTGCCCGCGGATTTACAGGGCGATTTGCAAAAGGCGGTCGAGGAATCACGTAGATTCGCGGTCGGAGAATACGCGGACGCGCTGATGACCGGCGACGCGCTGCCTGCTGCGAAGCGCCAGGAGATCGAGCAGAAACTGGCTCGCCTCACCGGGCTTTCGCCGGATTACATCGACCGCACCAACCTACGCATCGAAATCCAGCGCTTCACGAAAGAGCTCTTGCGCAACGAGCGCCGCACCATCGGCCGCATCGATGCACGTTTCACCGGCGTCGACCGCGATGCCGCCGGCGAACGCCCGGAGTTCGACCCCAGCATCGCGGCCATCATCGGGCCGTACTCAGGCATGCTGAATGATTACGTGCGCAATGATCTGAAGTTCGACAGTGATTTGCCCTACGAAGTGCTGACCGGTCGCGTGCGTCCGTGGAATTACGCGCCGTATGAAAACCGCTACGTCAATGTTGCGGAGACGCTGCGCAGCGCCATGACGCAGAATCCGTTTTTGCACGTTTTTGTTGCGAAGGGATACTACGATCTGGCTACGCCGTTTTTTGCCGCGGACTACACGTTTGACCATCTCGGATTCGACAACGCGCAGCGTAGCCATTTGAGCGGCGCATACTACGAAGCCGGGCACATGATGTATGTCTATCCGCCGGCGCTGGCAAAGCTAAAAGCGGACATCGCGCAATTCATCAAGTCCAGTTCAACGGTTAGCTCTTCAAAATGAAGCGCGCACTCAAGATAGTCGTCTGGATGGTGGTCGCGCTGCTCGGCGCGGGCGCGTTCGCCAAAATCGCGTTCGACCGCGGCGAGCCGCTCAACGCCACATGGTTCGTGGTGGCCGCGGTGTGCTGCTATCTGGTGGCGTACCGCCTTTATTCCGCGTTCGTTGCTGCCAAAGTTCTTACGCTTGATGATACGCGCGCCACTCCTGCCGAGCGCCACGACGACGGCCGCGACTTTGTTCCCACGAACAGGTGGGTTCTCTTTGGCCACCATTTTGCCGCCATCGCGGGACCCGGCCCGCTCGTAGGCCCGACGCTGGCGGCTCAGTTCGGCTATTTGCCAGGAACGCTTTGGCTGATTGCCGGCGCGGCATTCGCGGGCTGCGTGCAGGATTTCGTCATTCTTTTTTGCTCGATTCGACGCGATGGAAAATCGCTCGGCCAGATGGCTCGCGAAGAGGTCAGCGAACGCGGCGGCTTCATCGCACAGCTAGCCGTGCTTGCAATCATTACAATTCTTCTCGCTGTCATCGGCCTCGTCGTCGTGAATGCTCTCAAGTCCTCGCCGTGGGCGACCTTCACGCTGGCGATGACTGTTCCTATCGCGCTGCTGCTGGGTCTGTATCTGCGCTTCGTCCGTCCCGGCCGCGTCCTGGAAGCTTCGATCATGGGCGTGGCGCTGGTTCTGTTTGTGGTCGTAGCGGGGCAGTGGGTGGCCGATTCGCCTTCCTGGTCTCGCGTATTCACGCTGAGTGGTGTCGCGCTGGCCTTCGCCATCATTGCGTATGGCTTCGCGGCCTCCGCGTTGCCGGTCTGGCTGCTGCTCGCGCCGCGCGACTATCTCAGCGCGTTCATCAAGGCCGGGGCGATTTTTTCTCTCGCCGTGGGCATTCTTTTTGTGCGGCCGCAGATTTTGATGCCGCCCCTCACGCGCTTCATCGATGGCGCTGGCCCGGTCTTTGCCGGAAAGATTTTCCCTTTTTGCTTCATCACCATTGCATGCGGAGCGATCAGCGGATTCCATTCGCTGATTTCTTCCGGAACGACGCCGAAGATGATCCTGCGCGAAAGCCACGCGCGCTTTATCGGTTATGGCGCGATGCTGCTGGAATCGTTTGTCGGCGTGATGGCCATGGTGGCTGCGTGCGCCATGCCCCCGGGTGTCTATTTTGCGATTAACAGTCCTCCCAGTATCGTCGGCGGCGCGGGAGAGGCCGCTGCGTCAACGATCAGCAGCTGGGGTTATTCGCTGCAAGCGCAAACCATGACCGACCTCGCGCACAAAGTCGGCGAGATGACACTTTGGAATCGCGCCGGGGGCGCGCCCTCGCTCGCCGTGGGCATGGCGCAGATTTTCTCCAGCACCATCGGCGGCGACCGCCTGCTCAGCATCTGGTATCACTTCGCAATCATGTTCGAAGCGCTTTTTATCCTCACGGTGCTCGATGCCGGCACGCGAGTGGGCCGCTTTATGGTCCAGGATCTCGGCGGGCGCGTCTGGAAACCGTTCGGCCGCACCGGCTGGATGCCCGGCGTCTTGATTTCCAGCGCCATTATCGTCGCGCTGTGGGGTTACTTTCTTTATCAAGGCGTAGTCGATCCGCTCGGCGGCATCAATTCACTCTGGCCGCTCTTCGGCATTTCGAATCAATTGCTCGCAGCCGTCGCGCTCGTCGTGGCCACCACCATCTTAATGAAGATGGGACGGATGCGCTGGATCTGGGTGACGTTGCTGCCGATGGTCGGGATCGTCACCATCACCATGACGGCCAGCTACCAAAAAATCTTCGATGCAAATCCACGCCTCGGTTTTCTTGCCAACGCCAAAGACCTAGCCAGGCAGATCCATGAGGGAATAGTACCTGCCGCGAAGATTGCGGAGACGCAACGCCAGATCTTCAACTATCGCCTCGACGCCGCCGTCACCGCCATTCTTGCGGTCATGATCCTGGTGCTGATCGTCGAAGCGCTCGTGCACTGGTACGCGATTCTCACCCGGCGCCAAGAGTCGGTGCTTCACGAATCACCTTACGTTGCAACGCAATGGGCCGCGGACTACTCCGGCGCCGCTCATGGAGACGACTGATGCGGCGCGCCTCAAAAACCACCGCGCGCTTGTTGCGCCGCTTCTGGCGCGGGCTCCGTGAATGGTGTGGCGACAGCGCCTACGAAAGTTATCTTCGATCGCCACACACGCGAAGCGGCGCCTGTCCCACCCTTACCCGCGAGGAATTCTACGTCGAGCAACTCAACCGCCGCTATTCCCGCCCCAACCGCTGTTGCTGAGGCTGTGCCCACATCCCTCTTGTTAGGGCGCAGCCGGGAGGAGTAAGCTCGCGCTATCTGGGTCGGGCCCCGCTTCTATTATTTCTACCGGAGGAACTATGCGACATATTCCCCGTTTGCTTTTGATGTCTTTCGTTACGCTCGCTGCCGGCCTCATTTACTTTACCTCCGCCGCGCAGGAGAAAACTTCCAAGCCTGATTTTGATATGACTGCCAGCTACATTGAAGCTTGCAGCTGCGACATGTTCTGTCCCTGCTATTTCAACGATCACTCCACCAACCACATGGCCATGGGCGAGCACCACGCGGAAGAGCATTTTTGCCGCGCCAACCTCGTTCTCAAAGTGGATAAAGGCATGTACAAGGATGTCAAGCTGGATGGCGCCAAAGTTTGGATTGGATCCGATCTGGGCAGCGATTGGAGCACCGGCAAAGACTCCTGGCTGGTCGTGAACTTCGATCCCAGCGTCACCAAGGAGCAACAGGCTGCGCTCGCCGACATCCTCGGGCAGCTTTATCCGATCCCCTGGCAAAAGAAGGCCGTGCAAACCGCGGCGTTTTCATGGAACGTAGATACCAAGACAGGTGTGGCGCACGCCAAGATGAACGACGGCAAAGGCGAAGTCATCCTTGAGCGCGTCAAGGGCGATAGTTCCAGCCACGAAGTCGTCATACACAACTTGAAATACTGGGGCGCGCAATCCAACGACGGCTTCCGCATGTGGAAGAGCAAGCACGAAGCCTTCGAAGGAGACGGCCACAAATTCTCTTATGATGGGACGAATGGGTTTCTGATCACCATTCATTATTCTGGAAACGCAAAAGCTGCTACCGCAGACTAGTCCTTGGCTCCAGCAGAAAGGGCAGCTGCGCTTTTCCTTTCGAGCGTGGCTGCCTACGTTTCTTCGTCTTCGTCGACGCGATGTCTCAATAGCGTCGTCTTGTGCGTAATTTTGATCTTGCTACGGATTCCGGCGAGGATGGCGCGCCGCGTTTCCACCGGAAGCATTTCCGGTGCGAACACTCCCGAAGTATCTTTCGGGAAAAACTTGATGAAAAGCGCGGCGATGTGTGCCGTGGCATACGCCACCGGCGTCGTGAAGAGCCCTTGCTGTCGAATTTGGTAGAGCGTTGGGAAAGTGCAATCGCTTCGAACCAGCAGGCGCTGGTCTTCCTTCTTACCGCGTTTGACTCCGGTCACCAGTACTGCCGCTGCGAACCGCGCGTTCTGCAAGACTCCCTGGCGAATCAGTTTTGCGATCATCCGCGGCGAAGATGTTTGCGGAAACCGCTGTTTCGCCATTCCGCGGGATTTCGAAAGTTTTCCCTGCTTGTGCCAGCGCCGCAGCCGGTCGATCTCGTTCCCGCCGATTTTCACGTCGAGATTTCGCATGGCAATAAAATAGGGAAGTGTCACTACTTCGTCCTGCGCCGCGAGTACCACGCGCGCGCTGCCAATCGGATTGGAAAACCGGAACTTCTCGATTTCCGAGAAGCGCTTGCCTAAATGGAACTTCCCGTTTCGATAGATTCGCGGGTTGGAAATAGCTTCATCAAAGGAGCCTTCGGGAGACCATTGGGAAATGGGGTCGTCGCTTTCAGTGCTTTCATAAAGGCGAATGTGCACCGATTCGACTTCGTCGAGCAGGTCGGCGGCGCGCTTTACCAGCAAATTGGTCAGCCCCGGCGCCGCGCCGGTATTGATGACCGCCATGCGATTCTTCATCTCGAATCTCTTCGCATAGCGAAACTGCTCGGCTTTGAAGGGATGGCGCGTAAGGTGCGAGCTCAAATCGACGTAGTGCACTCGCAGCCGGAGCGCCGCTCGCAGGACAATCTCATTAAAAACCGAAGCCGAAGCGTTGACGATGAGCTGGCAGCCCTTGGCGGCTCTCACGATCCCGCGCAAGTTTCGCGCATTCACATCGGTGACAGCGATCGTGCTTCTCTTGCCCAGGAAGTGCCGCGCGCGCTCTGGGTCGCGGTCCCCGCACCAGACCGTATGTCCTTGCCGCTCCAGCAATTGTGCGAGTAGGGAACCGGTCGCTCCGGCCCCCAAAACGAAGATCCGCATGGCGTGGCCAAAACTCTATCACAATCCGCAAGGCCGTCCTTAATCAGCGTTTTCTACTGCTCCAATTGCGTACATCGGGCGAGGCGGCGTAGACTAGGGCCGTAACTCCGACCCCTGCGGCCTACGGGAGAGATAACCCACGGCGGCCGGGGCGATGCCCTAAGAAAGTTTGGGGCTAAGGGTTTGGGCGGAAACGCCCGAGCCTCCCGTGCTTGGAAAGGAGCGATCCCACCGAAATATGTAGTTTTCCGGTGAGCGCCCGATTCCAAGCACTGGAACGGGCCTTTTTGTTTTTGCGTTCACGAGTGCCAACGTAACTGGGAGCTGCATCCAAAGATTGCAACGGACAATGATCCTTCACGACAAATTCGGCCGCCAGATCACGGACCTGCGCATCTCCATCACCGATCGCTGTAATTTTCGCTGCGTCTATTGCCGCTCCGCCGATCCGGAAAACTATCGCGATCACGACGAAATTCTCTCCTGGCCGGAACTCGATCGACTTGCTCTAATTTTCCTGCGCCTTGGCATTTGCAAGATTCGCATCACCGGTGGCGAGCCGCTGGTTCGCGACGGCGTCGAAGACTACATCGCCCGCCTTCACGCTCTCGGCGTGGAAGATCTCTCCATGACCACCAACGGCCACCTGTTGGCCGAACGCTGCGAACGTCTCCTCGCCGCTGGACTTCGCCGCATCAACATCAGCCTAGACTCGCTCGACCCCGCCAAATTCGAACGCATCACTCGCACCAAGTCTTTTTCCACCGTGATGGCCGGTATCGACGCCGCTCAAAAATCACGTCTCGCTCCGGCAAAAGTGAACGCTGTGCTCGTCCGCGGCCTCAACGACGACGAAGTTGAATCTTTCGCCGAATTTGCCCGTGACCGCGGTGTTATCATGCGCTTCATCGAGTTCATGCCGCTGGACGCCGATCGCCTTTGGACGCGCGATCTCGTCGTCCCCGCCGCGGAAATCCACCAGCGCATTCACGCCCGCTGGCCGCTCGAACAGATTCCCCACGAGCGCAGCGAAACCGCCCGCAAGTACCGCTTCGCCGATGGCGCCCCCGGCGAAATCGGCCTCATCGCCCCCGTCACTCAGCCCTTTTGCGGCCACTGCTCGCGCATCCGTCTCACTGCCGACGGTAAGCTCCGCACCTGTCTTTTCAGCAAGGACGATCACGACCTGCGCTCCTTGCTTCGTGAAGGCGCTAGCGACGATGACGTCGTGGACTTCATCCGCTCCATCGTTATGGAGAAAGAAGAAGGCCATCGGATCAACACGCCCGGTTTTGTCCCCCCCTCACGCACCATGGTTTTTATCGGCGGCTGAGGAAAACTCTGGCCGCCACGCGTGTGCGGCAAATCTCGCATCGACCGCATCGCGTCTTTGCGTTAGCATCAAAGTAGAACAGGACTTAGCCTGATCTCGCTTACGCGAGCGCAGCCCCAGCTGAAACGGAGCCCAATGGCTGACGAAGACGACGATCGCGAGCAGGACGAATCCCCTGAGCCGGAGCAGCGCCTGTTCACCCTGAGCGAAGCCGAGCGCACCCGCCGCGAACTCGAGCCCTTTCTCGTCGAAGCCATCGATTGCCGCAAGAAGCTTTCCGGTCTGGACACCCAGCTCTCCGCCGTTGCCGCGCGCATCATGATGATGGGCGGCGTGATCGTTCCGTACGACAAGCTTTCTGCTGTCCGCATGGAGCACACTCAGCTCACTGAAGCGCTGAAGACTTCGCTCAACCGCATCCTGGAAACCGGCTGCCTTATCAAGGATCTCGATATTGGCTTGCTCGATTTTCCATCGGTCATCGCCAATGAAGAGGTCTATCTCTGCTGGAAGCTCGGCGAGGATCGCATCCGTTTTTATCACCGCCAGGACGAAGGCTTCGCGAACCGCAAGCCGCTCGACCCGCGCGACCTCGGCCCCGGCGACATCGTGCAATAATCTTGTAGTGGCGGGTCTTCAGCCCCGTGTTTTTCCGCCGTCATCCTGAGCGAAGCGAAGGAATCCCGATCGCCCGATCTTCGCCGCGCAAAACTGCGAGCAACTTTGACCGACCACCCCGCAAATCGCCTGAAAGATTCCGCCAGCCCTTACTTGCGTTCCGCCGCGCACCAGCCCATCGACTGGCACGAATGGGGAGACGCCGCCTTTTCCCGTGCTAAATCCGAAGACAAACCAATCCTCCTCGACATCGGCGCGGTCTGGTGCCACTGGTGCCACGTCATCGACCGCGAAAGCTACGAGAATCCTGAAATCGCCAAAATCATTAACGAATACTTCGTCGCCGTAAAAGTCGATCGCGACGAGCGCCCCGACGTTGACTCCCGCTACCAGTCCGCCATCAGCGCCATCTCCGGCCAGGGTGGGTGGCCGCTCACCGGTTTTCTGCTCCCCGATGGAAAGCCTTTTTTCGGCGGCACCTATTTCCCGCCCAACGATCAAATGGGCCGCCCTGGCTTTCGCCGCCTGCTCCAAGCCGTCGCCGATTCCTATCGCAACAAACGCGCTGAACTTGAACGCGCCGCCAACTCGCTCTCCGACGCCGTCGCGCAAGCCGAAGCTTTCACCGGTGCCCGCGCCGACTTCGATCTTGGCGTCGTCGACGAGCAAATCGCCTCCATCACCAAGCTCTTCGACATCAAAAACGGTGGCTTCGGCCGCGCCCCCAAATTCCCCCACGCCTCCGCCATCGACCTCCTCCTCGAGCGCTACCAGCAAACCAAAGAAAAGCATCTCCTCGCCATGGCCGAAACCACCCTGGAAAAAATGTCCCGCGGCGGCGTATACGACCAGCTCGCCGGTGGCTTCCACCGCTACTCCGTCGACGAACGCTGGCTCGTCCCCCACTTCGAAAAAATGTCTTACGACAATTCCGAACTCTTGAAAAACTACCTTCACGGCTACCAGGTCAGTCAGAACCCATTTCTGCGCGAAACCGCCGAGAGCATCATCGGCTGGGTCAACGAGGACTTGTCCGACCAGCAGAATGGCGGGTTCTACGCCAGCCAGGATGCCGACGTTTCCCTCGACGATGACGGCGACTATTTCACCTGGACGCTCGAAGAGCTGCGCGCAGCGCTCCTTCCGGATGAAGCGCGCGTCATGGAACTCTATTTCGACGTCGAAGCTCACGGAGAAATGCATCACAATCCCGCAAAAAATGTTTTGTGGATCGCGCGTGATGTTGCGGATGTTGCCAAACAGCTCGGCCTCGACGAGGCCGGCGTCCGCCTGATCATCGCGAAGTCAAAAGGTAAGTTGTTCGCGGCTCGCAAGCCACGCCCCACGCCATTCATCGATACGACCATGTATGTCGCGTGGAACGCGATGTTTGTCTCGGCTTACTTCGAGACCGCACTCGTTCTAGGGGGCTCGCTCGGCGCCAACTGCCGCGCCTTCGCTCTGAAAACTCTCGACCGCATGTTGAAAGAAGTCTGGAGCGAATGCCGCGGCTTCGGCCATCGCATCGGCGGCCCCGCGCTCGAAGGCTCGCTCGACGACCAAGTCTTCAGCGTCCTCGCACTCCTCGACGCCTACGAAACCACTCTCGATCCGCGCTATTTCATCGCCGCGCAAAAAACCATGGACTGCGCCATCGCCCGCTACCGAGACGCCGGAGGCGGCGGCTTCTTCGATCGCCCTTCCGACGCCGCGCCCATGGGCGGCCTAGATGTCCGCCGCAAGCCCTTCCAGGATTCCCCTACGCCCAGCGCCAATTCCGTCGCCGCCATCGCCCTCGTTCGAATGCACTCCTTCACCGGCGACGATCGCTATCATGCCTTCGCCAAAAAAACGCTTGAAGCCTTCGCCGCCATCGCCCCGCAGTACGGCCTCTTCGCCGCCACCTACGGCCTCGCTGCCACGCTCTTCGCCCATCACCCGCTGCAAGTCGTCATCACCGGCGATTCGAACGATCCTGCCGCCCAAGCCCTCGAAGCCGCCGCCCACCGCGTCTACCGTTTCGGCAAATCCGTCCTGCGCGTCACTCCCGAAACTCCCCAACTCCACCTTGCCGGCGCCCTCAAAGAAACTCTCCCGCATCTCCCCGCCAACAAACCCCTCGCCATCGTCTGCTCGGGAAACACCTGCCTCCCCCCGACCAACGAACCCAAACAATTAATCGCCCTCCTCGAGAACAGCACCACCGGAGCCGCAACTCCGTAGCGTCACTACGGAGGAAAAAAAACAGGCGCGATGCTCGCGCACCGCGCCCTTTTCTTTACTTCATTATTTCCCTATTTCTTTACTTCTTCGGCCGCGACTCCGGCGGCACCATTCCATTGTTCCGGTAATACACCACCAGGTTGCCGTAGTGTTCCCCGGAGTGCTCGATCAACCCGTATGCCAGTTCGTCCACCCGCGACAGTCGCGGGCCGCCGGCATTCACGCTTTCGTTCATCCCCTTGTCGCCTTTGGCTTTAATGACATCCGCGCCGTCCTTCACGCACTGCTTGACGAACGCCACCAGGTCCGCCTTGCTGTTGATTTTCAGATCCGCGGGCTTGGGATCATCCGCGTAGCGCGGCTTCTGTTTCTGCGCCGGATCCGTGAAGTAGTACATGGACGCCGAGACGTGCAGCAGCACCGCCCGGAACGTCCGTGAATCCGGATTCGGCTTGTAGTCGTACTTGTCTTCCGGCAGGTCTTCCGCAATCGCAACCAGCTTCCTGCCGATTTCATTCCACTGTTCGAGCACCGCCGCGGAAGGTCCCAGCGCCGGCTTGGGCGGTTCCTTCTTCGCTGCTTCCTGCGCCAGCACCGGCAGCACGGCCAGCCCCGCCGCCAATGCCAGCCCCCCAATCACATTCCACTTCTTCATAAATGCTCTCCTCCGTTTCGCCCCAAACAGGCCGGGGCGTCCTCTCCATCAGACGGGCCATCTCGCCAAGCGTTTCGAACGACCGAGTCTTGAAGTGGCTGATGCCCGTGGGCGTCCATCTTACTCAGGAAACCGCGACCCGTCACACGGATTTCCAGGCTGCCGAACATGCTAGACTTGATGTTTGTACCCTTGGGGGAGTTCACCGTGAATTGGGGCTTCTTGCTGTTGCGCATCGCCATCGGATTGAGCATCTTAACGCTGCTATTTCTCTCCCAGCGCTTCTGGTATCGCTCCCTTTGGCGCATCACCTCCAACTGGGGCCAGGTGTGGCTCCGCGTCGCTGCGAGGCTTGCTTACGTTGCTATTCTGCTGATCGTCATCGTCACGCTATTTGAAGGCATCAGCCTCGGCCGCGGGCGACTCATTCCGAGCGCCTCGATGATTGCCGTTCTCACCGGGCTTTGGTTTTTCAGCGCGCTCTTTGCTTATCTTGCCGTCAAAACGGTCCACGGCTTGGAACGCGTCTGGAGATGGATGCGCAAAGCGGCACCGGCGCAAGCGAGCGTCCCCTCGCAGCCTCTGGCACACGGCTCCCCCATCCCTGCGGCTGCTGAAACCGTTGCCGACCCTGGACGGCGCTACTTCTTCCGCGCCGCCACCGCTGCCGCCGGAGCTGCTCCTTTTCTCGGCGCCATGTACGGTTTTGCCGCAGAACGCCTGAACTATCAGGTTCGCCGCGTTGAAATTCCCATTCACAATTTGCCGTCGGCACTTGATGGCATGCAAATCGTGCAGATCAGCGACATTCATTTGAGCAGCTATATGTCCCGCGCGGAGGTGCGCCGCGCCGTGGACATGGCTAACAATCTTGGCGCCGATCTTGCCGTCGTCACCGGCGATCTCATCACCGGCATGGGTGACCCCATCACGGATGCCGTCGACGAAATCCGTCGCCTACACGCGCCCTTGGGCACTTGGGGCTGCAACGGCAACCATGAAATCTACGCGCGGGTCGAGGATGAAGCTGGATATCTCTACGCGCAGGCCGGCATGAAACTCCTGCGCCACGAAAACGCGCAGCTTACTTTCAAGGGCGCGCAGTTCAATCTCATTGGCGTGGATTACCAGCGCGAACGCACGAACCGCGGCCAACGGCAGCAAACCCTCGCCAATGTCGAGCCGCTCGTCCGCCGCGACATGCCCAACATTCTGCTCTCCCACAATCCCAACAGCTTTAATCGCGCTGCGGAACTGGGCATTGAGCTTTCCCTCGCCGGCCACACCCACGGCGGCCAAATCCAAGTCGAGATTCTTGATCATCGCCTCAGTCCCGCGCGCTTCATCACCGACTACATCGCAGGCCTCTACCAGCGCCCCCTCTTTGCTCCAGCCGTCAATGAACGCGCTGCTTCGAGCGCTTCCGCCACCCACGCCTTCAGCCCTTCCCTCTTCGCCTCGCCTTCGGCTCCCATGGCCCATATTTATGTAAACAGGGGCCTCGGCACGGTCGGCGCTCCAGTACGTTTGGGTGTCCCTCCCGAAATCAGTCTCCTCGTCCTTCGCCGCGCCTAGCTGGGCTCCGCCGGAAATCGGTTTTCGTGCACGTTGCCCCGGGGCTGGGGAATCGGAATCTGCGGACTTCCGTATCGCTTTAATGCTCTGGATTCAGTTTTCAGAACCCGGGCTCTTCTCCAGCCTCTCTTCCTGCTGCAAGTCGCTTGTTCTTAATTCGAATGGGCTACTGCAAATACGGTGACTATTTGCAGCCAGCTTGCATCCAACTCTCGTTGGTCCAGCCGGGCGGAGGCTCGTTCGCGAACGCGTGGGACGTGTTTCGCTTCGAAAATCTCGCTTTGGAAGGATTCTCCAATGTTGTCTATAGGTAGGTCCTGGAAGTTTCTTTCTGTCTTTGCTTTTTCGCTTTTCTTGCTCCCATCTGTAACACAAGCGCAACAATACAAACAAACGAACCTCGTTTCCGATATCGTCGGGATGGCCCCCACCATTGACCCCAATCTGAAAAATCCCTGGGGGCTCACGCGCTCCTCCACGACCCCCGCTCGTGCCGGAAGTCCCTTTTGGATCGGCAATAACAATTCCGGGACCTCAAGTCTGTTCACCGGCACCGGGAATCCTGTCAACATCTTTACGGAATCCGGCGGCGCCTCCGGAAACTTCATCACCGTCCCCCCGCCGGGCTTCGCACCAGCGGGAACGCAATCCACTCCCACTGGCGTGGTATTTAACGGCAGCCCCACTGATTTTCTGCTGAACAAGGGCACCCCGGCGGGCCAACCCGCTGCTTTTATTTTCGCCACCGAGGACGGCACGATCTCCGGCTGGAACCCTGTTGTGAACCTTGCTGCTGGCGCCAAACCTCCGTCAATCAATGCTGTACTGGAAGTGGACAATTCCGATAAAGGCTCTGCGAATGGCGCCGTCTACAAGGGCGCAACTTCCGGTGAGATCAACGGGCAGCGTTTCCTTTACGTCACCAATTTCCGTTCCGCTAAAGTCGAAGTTTACGACACGAATTTCAAACGCGTGCACCTGGGAGAGGATGCTTTTGATCCCGACGGGGATGGTGATCGTGACGATCACATCCCTCATGGTTTCGCACCCTTCAACATTCAGAATATCGGCGGTGTGCTCTTCGTCACTTACGCCAAGCAGGACGCGGCAAGGCACGATCCCATCGGTGGGGATGGCGCCGGCTTCGTCGAAATCTTCACTCCGGCGGGCAAGCACATCGGCCATCTCGAGCACGGTGACTGGTTCAACGCGCCGTGGGGTGTGGTATGGACCACCCGCGATTTCGGTGAGTTCAGCAACGCCATTCTCGTCGGCAATTTCCGAAGCGGATGGATCGCCGCGTTCAACGGCTTCACTCACAAGTTCCTTGGCTTCGTCAGGAACCCCGACAATTCTCTAATGTTCATCGATGGATTGTGGTCGCTCACTTTCGGGAACGACGCGACCGCTGGACCAGCAAATACTTTGTTCTTCACCGCCGGTCCGAATGGCGAACAGGACGGCCTCTTCGGCACCATCACACCCGTCAACGGCCTGGACGGCGACGAAGAGTAAAGCTGCAATTCTCTTCTTAATTCCCATTTGAAATCAGACGAACGGCAGGGACGCAAGCGTTCCTGCCGTTCTTGTTTTGCGAACGAATGTTTCCGCGCTTCGGCCTCTTCGCAGGTGGGCGTTCAGGCGTGGGATTCCAGCCCTGTACTAATCATCGTCCTAATCGCATAAAATTCTCATTCTCTGCAAAAATCCTTCGATAATGGAAGTATCCGTGGCTCGCGGCACGACGGTTGCTGCCCTCTCTTTTTGCTGGAGTTCGTTTCGATTCAGAGACGCGCCGTGTGCTTCACCCCGGGACCTCGCAAAGGGAAATTAGACCGAGGCCTGTAGAGCTTGTTGCCATCCGAAAAAATCAAGCGTCGAGTCGAGGTTCAGCGAATACCTCGCCACTTTCTCTTTTGGGTGATTCTTTTTTCCATTGTTCTTCTCATCGCCTGCGCCCTGGCGATTTGGGGCAAACCAGGCTTTGCGCTCTCGGCCTTCAGCGATCTTACGGAGACCGGGTGTCTGCTGGTTGCTGCTGTCTTCATGATTCGCAATGCTTACACGTATCGTGGCTCCTCCCGAGTTTTTTGGTTGTTTTCCGCCGCCGGCATCGTTTTCTGGATAGCTGGCGTGGCCCAGTGGACTGCCTACGAAGTTTTTCTAAGATTACCGGCTCCTCAAACGCCCGTTGGCGATACCATACTTTTCCTCAAGCTCGTGCCGCTGGTCGCGGCGCTGGCCGCCGAGCCGCAGACCCAGCGCACTGGCCAACTGCGCATCTTTGGCTTCCTGGATCTGTCCTTCCTCTTGATCTATATTTTTTATTTCTACGCTATCTGGGTCATTCCCTACCGTTATGTGGTGCACGACGAAGCGCTCTACAGTTTTCACTTCAATGTTGTCGATTCTATCGGACACATCCTGTTCCTGATCGTACTGGGCGCCGCGACGCTGCGCGCGCAAGGAACCTGGCGCACGCTCTACCGCCTCTACTGGGCCGCCTTCGTTCTTTACACTCTTTCTTCCACCATCGCCAACGTGGCCATTGATGAAGGCAAATACTATTCAGGTGGCTGGTACGACCTTTCTCTGCTCATTTCCGTGGCCCTGCTCGCTTGCTTTGCAATCCTGGGCGGCGAGCTCTCCTCGCGTTCGGTTCCTTCTTCCCCCCCGGCTCAAGCTTCTCGGTCTTCGCGAACGCTAATTCTCTTGCCGGCGCGCATCGCCATGCTCGCCACGCTCTCCACTCCGCTCATAGGCTTTGCCCTGCTCAGTTCAGCTGGTATTGCGGACCGCATCGGACATTTCCGCATCTTCACCACGCTTCTCGCCATGCTCTTCCTGACTTTGCTTCTCTCTTTGAAGCAGGATCTCCTGAGTTCTGACCTCATCCGTTCCTTGCGCAATTCTTCTCTCGCGCATGCGGCGCTCGCGAGCTCCAGCGAACGCCTGCTGCAAACCGAAAGGCTCGCCTCTCTCGGCCAAGTTGTTGCTCGCGTGGCCAACCAAGTCAAGAAAGCAATGGAGATCACGCTCCAGTCCTCCTCTGCCTTGTTGGCGAATGCCCCCGCCGGTTCTCCCGCCCGCAGCATGACGGGAAAAATCAGGTTGCAAGCGGATCGCACCGGTTCGCTGGTCAACAATATGCTGAGCTTCGCCTGTGAATCCCCGCTCGAAATTGCGCCCGTCGACCTCCGCCAATTACTCTCCTCCGCCATCGGCTTGACCCGCGCGGCACGAAAGTCGCGGCTTCAACTGGAGTTTAATTCGCAAGAGGCCGTTCCTGACGTTCCGGCGGATGCGAACCGCATGCTTCAGGTTTTTCTTCAAATTATTGGCAATGCCATCGACGCCACCGAGGAGGCGAGTTCCAGCTCTCTCGTTATCACTTTGCAGGTGGCCCACCAGCACGTTGAAATCGAATTTGCCGATAACGGCCCCGGACTGCTTGAGCCTGAACGCGTTTTTGATCCCTTCTACACCACCAAAGCTGTGGGCAAGGGCATCGGCCTCGGCCTGAGCACCTGTTACGGAATTGTCCGCCAGCACAACGGGGAGATTTCTTGCCGAAATCGTGCGGGTGGCGGAGCCATCTTTACTGTAAGCCTTCCGATCGATAGCGAGGTGCCCACGGCAATCGGTGTTGCGGATTTTGCTCCGGTGGAAGGAAGCTAGCGTGCGCTCAGGAAAAAATATCCTTTGGTTTGCGGTGATCTCCGCGGTTGCCCTACAGGTGTTCTGTTCCTTCGCCCTTAAGGAGGGCTACGCGGCTACCGCCGTCAGTGATACCGTGCCCCTCATTTTTTCCTGCGCGTTGATCCTTTTTTGTGTGCAGAATTCGCGCTCTTCCGCTAACTCCGTGCGTATGTTTTGGTATCTGAATGCCGCGGCCTTCGTTTTTCTGCTCTTATCGCATTCTACTTGGTTTTTCTACGAAGTTATTCGAAAGACGTCGGCTCCAACTCCTCTATTCGGCGACGGCGCCTTTTTTCTGATGCCCGCCCTGATGCTCGCCGCTCTTGCTTTTCGCCCCCATTCGGAATCCGCCGCCAGGGATCTGCGCTTCCGTCGGCTGGATTTCGCATTCCTACTCTTTTGGTGGCTTTGCTTTTACCTCTATTTCGCTGTGCCTTGGATCACCGCGGTTTACGATTTTGCTTCCTACAATCCCGCCAACAATTATTTAGTTCTCGTCGAGCTACTTGCGGTTGTGTTTGCCCTCATTGTGCTCTGGCGAAGAACCACCGGAACTTGGCGCAGATTCTACGGTCACGCTTGTTTAGCCCTGGTCGTTTATGCCTTCGCGAACTTCGTCCAGGGTCTCGCCATGTCTGCGGGGAAGTATTATTCCGGTGGAGTCTATGATTTACCCATTGCTCTCGGCGGGCTCTGGCTGGTTTTCGCTTTTTCAACCGCTGCGGAGCTGCAACCCGTACCAGATCCGCCGGCAGGGGAATCCGAGCCTCAGGGTCTATGGACCGCGCGGCTCGCGATGGCGGCCATGCTCTCCCTGCCACTGATCGCCATCTACGGCTATCTGCGAGGAGACACTCCTGCCGCTGTGATCGAGTTCCGCTTGCGCCTGATCTTCGGCGCCATGTTGTTCCTCGGCACGTTGGGTTTTCTAAAACTCTATGCTCTCGACCGCGAACTCCAGCGTCTTGTTCATCAGACGGAATCTTCTTACGCAAGCTTGATAGGCGTTCAGGACCGCCTCGCGCTTTCTCAGCAGCTTGCCGCGCTCGGCCGTCTCGCTTCGGGCGCGGCCCATGAGATTAATAATCCCCTTACCGCCATCTATGGTTACTCCGGATTGCTGGCCGACAATCCTGCGCTGTCTCCGGACGAACGCCGACTTGCGCAAGGAATCCAGGAACAAGTCCGCCTGGCCCAGTCTGCCGTATCGAGCATGCGCGAAACGGGTGAGGCCAGGCTCGCCGTTCAGCAGAATTCTTCCGGCGATCCTTCTTCTTGATTCAAAGCTGTGGAGACGCTACTTCCCTCGGCTCTCGGCGCTGTCGAGCCCCGGGAATAAGCAGGCAATCGCTCGACCTTTTTACTTACTTTCGCAGTGGATTTCCGTTTGAGCGCGGGAATGTTAAGATTCCCGCACTCAGTGCCACTGATAATGGCCATCAAAGAAAAAAACTACTGGCTCGAGACCGTAACCACGCCGACCGTTCCATCGGCGCAAGAGCTGCCGGACACGGTTGATGTTGCCGTTGTTGGTGCGGGGTTCTGCGGCCTTTCCGCGGGGCGCGCGCTGTCGAAGCGCGGCGTGAGCGTCGCCGTGCTCGAAGCGGAAACGTTCGGCTGGGGCGCGAGTTCGCGCAACGGCGGCATGGTCCTTACCGGGATGAAGCTTCCGGCGCCCACGCTGATCAAGCGCTACGGAAAAGAGGTTGTTCGCAAGATGTATGCTGCTTCGCTCGAGACGATTGATTGCGTCGAGCAAATCGTCCGCGAGGAAAAGATTGACTGCAGTTTCTCGCGCTGCGGCCACCTGGAAGTGGCCTGCAAGCAGGCGCATTTCGATGGCTACGAGAATACCGCCGCGCTCACCCGGCGCGAATTCAACCATGAGCTGCGCATTATTCCGAGAAGCGAGCTGCGCACGGAAATCGGGTCCGACATTTATTTCGGGGGCATGGTCGACGAAGCCAGCGCGGGATTAAATCCCGTGCGGTACGTTGCGGGCCTGGCGCATGCCGCGCAGCGCGCGGGGGCATGCCTTTTCGATCACACGCGCGTTACGTCCATCGAGCCAGAAATGAAAAACGGCGCGCGCCGTTTTCGCGTGCGTACTTCACGCGGAACACTCTCGGCCCGCGAGGTGATTCTCGCGAGCGGCGCTTACACGACGGAAGCGACTCCCGCGTTGCGCAAAAAAATCATTCCCATCGGTTCGTACATCATCGCCACTGAAGTTCTGCCGGCTGCTCTAGCGAACGAACTCAGTCCGCGCAACCGCATGATCTACGACTCGAAACATTTTCTCTACTACTACCGGCTTACGCCGGACAACCGTATGCTGTTCGGTGGACGCGCGGCCTTTTTCCCGGCCACCGAAAACACCGTGCGTCAGAGCGCCGAAATTCTTCGACGCGGCATGATCCGCGTGTACCCACAACTGCGGGACACGAAAGTCGAATTCGTCTGGGGCGGCACGCTCGATTTCACACTCGACGTGATGCCGCACGCCGGAGAAATCGACGGCATGTATTTCGCCGCCGGATTTGCGGGACACGGCGTGGCCGCGGCCACGTGGTTCGGCGCGAAACTCGCCTGCCTCGTTTGCGGCGATCCAAACAACATCCCCTTCCATGGAATCAAGTGTCCCACCGCGCCCCTGGGCCTGCGGAGCGGCAATACCTGGGCGCTTCCTCTTGCGGGCGCCTACTACAAAGTTCTCGACTGGCTGACGTAGATCAGTTTTTAGTTCTAAGTTGTAAGTCGTTGGTGAAAACTACAGTGTTTTGTTTGTTTTTCTCCGTGTCCTCTGTGTCTCTGCGTTAAGTTCCTTTCGCTCGTCAGACACGAGCGCCGTCCTTCCGCCTCGCCCGAAACACAAAATACATGACCGGGCCGAGCAGCAACGGCACGGGGCCCCACTTCAATGCGAAGGGGTCGCTCGCGACTAGCGCGACGACACTCATCACCAGCGGCGCACCGACTACATAAAGCAGCCCCGCGCGGCCCCAGGGAATGCGGAAGGGGCGCGGCAAATGCGGCTGCGTTTTGCGCAGCCGCCAAGACGCCAGCACTGTCAGAATTGTGACGCCAATGCGCAGCCACACGTAGATGGTCAGAAGCTGCACCATGGTTTTTTGCGCGAGCAGCGCATAGAGGACGCACGACGCGATGATCGCGATCCATGGCGTGCCGAAGCGCGGATGGCGCGCCGCGAGCACCGGAGGCAGGTAGCCGTCCTCGGCCATGGTGGAGGGCATGCGGGAGCTGGTCAGAACTGTGGCGTTCAAGAGCGAAAGATTGGTGATCATCGCCGCGATGGTCATGGCGAATCCGAGCCATCGCCCGCCGATCAGCAGCGCCGCTTCGGAAAAGTATCCGGTGTGCCATTGCTGCCAGTTTCCGAGAGCTGCGAGTGAGAACATCGTCGGCAGAAAATACGTGGCCATGGATAGTGGGACAACGATGGCCAGTGCGATGGGATAGCTGCGCTGCGGATTTTCCACTTCTTCGGCGACGCTCGAAACTTGCTCGTAGCCGGAGTACAGCCACAAGCCCAGCGCCAGCCCTGCCCCGAAAACCTGAAACGGCGGCATGCGCGGAGGAATGAGGGGAGTGAAAGGATTGTGCTGCCACTTGGTGGCCGCGATAGCGCAGAGCGCGACGATGGGCACCAGAATGGAAATTTCCAGAATAGTTGCGACCGTACCCACCATCTGGATGCCGCGCACATTGATGTAGCCGATCAGCGCAATCACCGCGAGCGCAACGGCGTAATGCTTCCAGCCGGTAAGCACGGGAAAGTAAAACGTCAGGTAATCGGTGAAAAGCACCGCGTACGCGGCTACCAGGAGGAAGGACGCACTCCAGTTCCACCAACCGGCCAGGAATCCCCAGAAGTCGCCAAATCCCGCGCGGACCCAGCGGTAGAAGCCGCCCTCGACGGGAATCGCTGTGGTGAGCTCCGCCGCCACCAGCGAAACAGGAATGCACCAGAAAAAAGGAATGAACAAATGATAGAGGAGCGTCAGCCCCGGTCCGCTGGTGGTGACCATGTCTTCGAGGCCAAAGGGTCCGCCGGTAGCGTAGGCGTACATCACGAAGACGAAGGGCAGGAGCGTAGCCTTGCGCAAGGCCGCACGGGTTGCGATCGGTCTGTTGGGTTGGGCAGAAATGAGCGCTGGCCTCTTTTGTATCCGGATGGCGGATTTGTTGAGCAGAGGGTAGCGCATTCTGGCGCCCGGTGAATAGTGACTAAGTTCGCGTCTTAAAGATTGGCAAGGCACACAGTCAAGAGTGGCTGTGCCACTGGAACCAACTATGCCTAGAACTCGATCGGTGGTTCAGGTGATCTATGATGTCGATTCGGTGCGGAGGCGGGCGATGACGAGGCGGATTTCTTCGTAGGGGATTTCGGGCGGGAGAGCTTCTTTGAGGGGCTTGAGGCGGTCCATGCCGAGTTGGCGGCAGGCGGCGGCGATTTGGTTGAAGCGCTCGGGGGCGAGCCAGCCGGGTTGGAAGGTGGCTTCACCTCGTTCGATGAGGTCGGCGACTAGGGAGATTACGGCGCGCAGGGTGCGGGAGCGAATTTGGGCGATTTCGTCGAACGTGCGGCCTTCTTCGAGGAGGCGGAGGGTTTCTTTGGCGGGGGAGGAGACTCTTAGTTTGCCATCGTTGGTGGCGCGTTCGCCCTGGCGGAAGAGGCGGAGGGCTTCGAGGATTTCCTTACCGTATATTTCGACGCGTTTGTCGCCGAAGCCGGAAATGCGGCGAAGTTCGTTAAGATTTGACGGTTTCGCGAGACACAGTTCCACGAGAACGGAATCGTGGAGGACGACAAAGGCAGAAACGCCCCTGTCCGTGGCGGCCTTTCGCCTCCATTCGCGCAAATACTCTTTCAATTCCAGGTCGAGCGCACCCAGGGATGCGCTCGCGTCAGGTAGCTTTTCTGCCGTACGGGGATATTCTGCGGTGCGTGGCGCGCTGCGCTTGTTTAGCGGCGATTGCAATTCGATCTCCAACCAGTCTGGAGGGGCGGCGCAAGCGTCGCAATTGCCACAAGTCTCCCATTTAGGAGTTTCGCCGAAGTGCTGGCAAATCTGGCGCTGGCGGCACGCGTCTGAATTGACGAAGTTCTCGACTTCACGATAGCGCTGCCAGGCGCGCTCTCTTTCGGCGCGGTCTTCGATTTTTCCGTTGAAGTAGGCGTGGAGGCCGGTGTCTTTTTTTTGCCAGAACAAAAAGCAGTCGGCGGGGAGGCCGTCACGGCCGGCGCGGCCAGCTTCCTGGTAATACTGTTCAACGCTCTTTGGGAGGGCGAGATGAATGACGGCGCGGACGGCGGGTTTGTTGATGCCGAGGCCGAAGGCCATGGTGCCGACGAGGGTGCGGACTTCGTCGGCCATCCACTTTTCCTGGTTTTCGCGGCGGGCGCAGGATTCCATCTGGCCGTGATAGCCGATGGCGGCGATGCCATTTTCCTCGAAGAAGTCGACGGTTTCGCCGACACGGGCGATAGTGGGTGCGTAGACGATGACGCTGCCGTCGGAGACCTGGCGGACGGCGCGAAGGAGGAGTTCGTCCTGGGTGCGGGCATTGGATTGGCGGACAATGTAGCGAAGATTGGGGCGGCGGAAGCTGGCGATGTGCTTGAAGGGATCGCGGAGGCGGAGCTGGTCGATGATGTCGCCGCGAACGCGCTTGGTGGCGCTGGCGGTGAAGGCGGCGATAGGGAGATCGGGAAAAAGCTCGCGCAGGCGGCTAAGCTGGCGGTATTCGGGGCGGAATTCGTGGCCCCACTCGGAGATGCAATGGGCTTCGTCGATGGCGAAGAAGGAGATGGGGAGGCTCTTGAGCCAGTCGACGGTGTTGCCGAGGGCGACGCGCTCGGGCGAGAGATAGAGGAGCTGGTATTTGCCGGTGGCGGCTTGCTGAAGGATGTGGGCGCGGTCTTCGGGGGGAGTGGCAGCGTTGAGGCAGGCGGCGGAGATGCCCATTTGGAGGAGCTGGGCGACCTGGTCCTGCATGAGGGCGATAAGCGGGGAGATGACGATGGCGGTACGACTTCCGGCAAGGACCGCAGGAAGCTGGTAGCAGAGCGACTTGCCGCCTCCGGTGGGCATGATGACGCAGGCGTCTCGGCCTGCGGCGAGGCTGCGGACGATGGCTTCCTGGCCGGAGCGAAAGGCTTCATAGCCCCAGTAGCGGTGGAGGGCTTCATAGAGGACGGCGCTGTCTTCGTACGCGGGGGTATCCTCGCGGGTTCGATCGGCGAGGGCAGGTGCGGCATCCATGAAGAACTCCAAGGCCCGGTGGAGAAAGGGGCGCAGAAATCTTCGCTTTTGTTTCGCCACATGTCAAGTGCAAATTTTGACAAAGATAATGAACGGCGGAAAGAGGGCGGGCGCGTGGAGACGAGCGAAGGGCGGAGGCTGCCAGAAATCATTCAGAAGCGATTGGTGTGGTAACCGTAGAGATTGCCGGCGATGGAGAGGACTTGGGGGATGGGTGCGAACTTATGCCAGCGACGAGAGTGGCTCATTTTCCAACTGAGCCAGTTTACACCGGTGGCCAGGGCCAAACCCGTGGCGTAGTAGGCGGGTGCGGGGAGGCGTACGAAAGGTTTTGCGAGTGGATTGGTCTCGTACCACCACGGGGAAGGGCGCACAGCGAGAGTTTGATGCATGTCGAGGATGGCGGCGGTGTAAACTCCGGCGCACAAGAAGACGAATTTTTTCTCGACGTGTTGCGACAGGACAAGATGTGCTGGCTGGATGGGGGCTTTCTCGGCAGGACGAACGAGCGGCGGAGAGTTGGGGTCGACGAGATTTGACTCGAGAAGAAGCGAGGAGTGTTCGGGTTTTGGTTGTAGCGCATCTGTTTGCGCGATCGCGGCGGGAGCCGTGAAGATTGCCATCAGGAAAGGCATGCACCGAATCAATCGATAGTTCATGGGAGATCCTTTTTGCCGGTGCAGAAAAATCTCCGAGCGGCAGCTCCCAAGGATTTCGATTTGGTGCGTGATGCAGAGGAGAAGTCGGAATCACCGGAATGTGGGCAATTCGCTGGCCAAGCGGAGCGCGCACTTTAAGGCGATTTCGCGGGAGACATTTCTGGCGGAGAAGTCTTCTATTTTGCTTCACATGCAGTGCGCTGAATTCATTGTTAGAGATTGCTTAGGGAAGAATTCCGAGAGACGATTCGGCGCGGAAGGGCGGCTTCGCTGACCATTTTGAAATTGTGGATGGCCAACTTCTCGAATAGGGAACCGGCGCGCGACGCGGCGTAAGTTGCGGCACCCTTCACCCGGTGCCATAATTCAGCTTCGAAGTGACTAGTTGTGAGTTCCGGGTAGCGCATTTTTGTTGGAGAGATTTGCGGAAGTTCTGGGGGATTTATGGCGCTGAGAGATGAGTGGGTGGAAGCAAGAACAAAGGAAGGCGCGAATGCGAACGCGTCGAGAAACCTGTCGCAGATGCATTTGGCGCGACAGGGCGTGATTACGGAAGAAATGCGGTATGTGGCGAAGCGCGAGAAGCTGGAGCCGGAATTGATTCGAATTGAAGTGGCGCGCGGGCGGATGATTATTCCCGCGAACGTGAATCATCGAAATCTGGAGCCGATGGCGATCGGCATCGCCAGCAAGTGCAAGATTAACGCGAACATCGGAAATTCCGCCACATCATCGAACATTGAGGAAGAGCTGAAAAAGCTGCACCACGCGGTGCACTACGGCGCGGACACGGTGATGGACCTTTCGACGGGTGGAGATATCCCGACGATTCGAAAGGCGATTATTGAGGCGTCGCCGGTGCCGGTGGGAACGGTGCCGGTGTACGAAGCGATTTCGCGGGTGCGGCGGCCCGAGGATTTGACGATCGGGCTAATGCTGGAAGTGATCGAGGAGCAGGCCGAGCAGGGCGTGGATTACATGACGATTCACGCGGGGGTGCTGCGGGAGCATGTGCCATTGGTGCGGAAGCGAATCACGGGGATTGTGAGCCGCGGCGGGTCGCTGATGGCGCACTGGATGGAGCATCACAAGAAACAGAATTTTCTGTATGAAAATATCGAGGACGTTTGCAAAATCTTCAAGAAGCATGACGTGAGTTTTTCGTTTGGCGACGGGCTACGGCCGGGATGCATTGCCGATGCGAGCGACGAGGCGCAGTTCGCGGAATTGAAAGTGTTGGGCGATTTGACCACCAAGGCGTGGGAGCACGACGTGCAGGTCATGATCGAAGGGCCGGGGCACGTGCCGCTGGACAAGATCAAGGAGCAAGTGGACAAGGAGATGGAATGGTGTCACGAGGCGCCGTTCTACACGTTGGGGCCGTTAGTGACGGATATCGCGCCGGGGTACGACCACATTACGAGCGCGATCGGGGCGGCGATGATCGGGTGGCACGGCGCGTCGATGCTGTGCTACGTGACGCCGAAGGAGCACCTGGGGCTGCCGAATTCGGAGGACGTGAAGCAAGGGGTAATTGCGTACAAGATTGCAGCGCACGCGGCGGACGTGGCGCGGCACCGGCCGGGCGCGCAGGACCGCGACGATGCGCTGAGTTATGCGAGGTTCCTATTCGACTGGAACAAGCAGTTCGAGCTTTCGCTCGACCCTCCGACCGCGAAAGCCATGCATGACGAAAATTTGCCGGATGACTTTTACAAAGAAGCGAAGTTCTGCTCGATGTGCGGGCCGAAGTTCTGCTCGATGAACATAACGCAGATGGCGGATGCCGAGAGCGGCAAAGACCAGTCCGAGCGGCAGCAAAAGTTTGTGGAATTACTCGCCAAGGTGCAAGGCGCAGGAGCATAAGGCCAGTGCACTTGCAAGGGACGGAAGAGCGGTATGCACTTCGGATATGAGTTGTTCATAGGCTTCCTCAGGTTCCTCAAGTGGATCGAAGAAAAGCTTCCGGATAATCCGCGCCTAGGCTTCACTCTCCTCATGATCGGCGCTGTTATTGTTGGCTTGGCCCGGATGCTTTTAACGCAAGAGAATCTGGGACCTGGTGCCGCCGACCCGCGGTCGGTTTGGTTTTTCCTTGGCGGCACATGCGGTGTTCTTGGCGGTTACATCCTTTTTCGACGCGGCGTTTGGATGGTGCAGGATAAGCGCGCTCCAAGAATCACATCTCTTCGGCTGAAATGAGTGGGCGGAAGTGCGGTGCGCGGATGCCTTGAACAATTCCGGAGATTCCAGCGTATCTTGATGTAAGGACCAGTATGGATGTTGCTGTGAGTTGAGCTAGTGCGGAATGAAAACATGACTTTCCTATTTCTCTCCGCGATTATGTATTTTCTTCCGACGATTCTGGCCCGGCACAAAGCCGATTTTATGGGAATTTTCCTGGTGAACCTGCTTGCTGGCTGGACAGTCATAGGTGGTTTGTGGCGTTGATCTGGGCCTGCTCGGCGGAGAGGTACATTGCCGTCAGGATGGTTCCGGCGGGCGCCGGGCGCTTTTGCAGCCAGTGCGGAGCGCTTTCGCCCTCGGGAGCACACTACTGCAGCATGTGTGGTAGAACGGTGTAGCGGAGCGCCCCGGGTAGACGAGTGACGAAATCCCCAACTGAAGAAAACCTGCGAGAGGAGTTCAACCGCTGGGCCGAAGCCGGCCGCGGCGAGGGCATGGAGCAGGATCACCTGCCGATCACGCTGCCGGTGCTGGAGAAGATGCGGCTGGCGCCGACGGACAATGTGCTGGACGTGGGATGCGGGGCGGGGTGGCTTTCGCGGCGGCTGGCGAAACTGGTGCCCGAAGGGCGCGCGGTGGGGATGGACATTTCGGATGAAATGATCCGGCACGCGCGGCGGGCGAGCGTGGACTTCGGGAATTTGCTATTCGTGACGGGAGCAGTTGCTGAGATTCCGTGGCAGCCGCATTTTTTCTCGCATGTCATTTCTGTGGAGTCGTCGTACTACTGGCCGAACCCCGCGGCGGGCATCAAAGATATTTTTCGCGTGCTGCGCGAGGGCGGGTCGGCGTGGATTTTGATCAACTATTACCGCGACAATCGACATTGTCACCAGTGGGGTGAGCTGCTGGCCGTGCCCACCCATCTGCTCTCCGGAGAAGAATGGGCAGAACTATTCCGCGGCGCAGGTTTTTCAAATGTAGCGCACGAGCGAATCGTGGATCGCTCGCCTTCGCCGGAGAGCTACGCGGGCCGATGGTTTCGCGATGCGGAGCAGTTGCGCGCGTTCAAGGCGGAAGGCGCGTTGCTGGTGTCCGGCACGAAGTAGGTACCCCCAGGTTACCCTTTCCGAACCAAGCGCCGCGCGGCCGGGCGAGAACCGAGCTACCGCTGATAAGATGAGGGCACGTTTTCCCTTTCTTTGGATTGTCAGGTTCTTTCCTGGCGAATCGGGTTGCGTGAGCGAGTGTCCATGATCGAGGCTACGCCCAAACTACAGGTGCTGGTGGTGGACGATTCGCCTGTCTACCGCAAACTCATTGAACATACGCTGGAAGACGGGGGATATTCGCCGCTTTTCGCCAAGAGCGGCCGAGAAGCATTGGAGCTGTACGCGCAGCACGCGCCGGCGATCGTCATCACTGACTGGCTGATGCCGGATTTTTCCGGAGCGGAGCTATGCGAGCGCATCCGCGGAGACGCGCAGCGGCTGTATACCTACATCATCGTCGTGACGAGCATTTCGGAGAAGGACAACGTGGTGAGGGGATTGGCGGCGGGCGCAGACGATTACCTGACAAAGCCGTTCGATCCGGGCGAGCTACTGGCACGCATCGGAGTGGGGCGGCGAACGATCGACTTGCACCGGGAGATCGAAGCTAAAAACAAACTGCTGGATGAGATGGCGCACACCGACCCGCTGACGGGCTTGCCGAACCGGCGGGCGATCGAGGAATGGGCGGTGCGGCAGCTGCGCGGTGCGGCCCGCCACGGATTCTCGGTGTGGGTTGCGCATGCGGATCTGGACAACTTCAAGAGCATAAATGACAACTACGGGCACGATGCGGGCGACCAAGTGTTGCAGAAATTTGGCGAAGTGCTGAAAGAAAGCACGCGGGCTTCAGATATCAGCGGGCGGATGGGCGGGGATGAGTTTCTGCTTGTGATGACGCATCTGGACGAGAGGAGCACGCGGCTGACGGTAGAGCGTTTGCGCGGGCAATTTGCGGCACTGAAATTCTCTTTCGGCGGCGAGACGGTTTCGGTGACGGCGAGTTTCGGAATTGCCGGATTCCAGGGCAAGGAACCTCCGGACTTCGCGAGATTGGTGAAGCAGGCGGATAAGGCGCTGTACAGCGGGAAGCGTGCGGGCCGTAATCAGGTGACGGTCGAATCCCACTGAATCTTTCTTATTCCTTCCAGTGAAATCCAAATTCTGGTGACGTTGGTTGAACTGTGGTATGAGTGGACCCCGGTGTGTGTATCGCTGGGACGATATGCCCGATGCGAATCCGTTTAGGTACCGAGGATTTCCAATGTCATTTTTGAGCGGCGGCGTAGCGGTCGTAACTGGGGCGGGCTCGGGGATCGGGCGCGCGCTTGCGCAGCGATTGGCGGAGGCGCGGTCGGCGCTGGCACTCGCGGACGTGGATGAAGCGGGGCTGGCAGAGACGGCAAAATCGATTGGAAGCGGGAAGGCGCTGGTGACGACCCAAGTGGTGGACGTGGGCGAGGAAGCCGCGGTGAGCGCGTTTGCCGAGGAAGTCGGCAGGAAGCATGGACGTGTGACGCTGCTGATCAACAACGCCGGGGTGGCGATGGAGGGTACGTTCGAGGAAATCTCCCTCGATGATTTCCGCTGGCTGATGAATATCAATTTTTGGGGCGTGGTGTATGGAGTGAAGTTTTTTCTGCCGATGCTGAAGCGGGAGCAGCGAGCGCACATCGTCAATATTTCCAGCCTGTACGGACTCATCGCTCCACCGGGTCAGCCGGCATATTCCTCCAGCAAGTTTGCGGTGCGGGGATTTACGGAATGTTTGCGGCATGAGCTTGCAGAAACGCCCGTGCGTGTTTCGTGCGTGCACCCGGCCGGAATCCGGACGGCGATTGCCCGCAGAGCACGCGTCGGAGCCGGCGTAAAGAGAACGGATGTTGAAGAAAAAGTCGCCCGCTTTGAGAAGTATTTCCGGACGACACCCCAAGAAGCCGCGGCGCGCATTCTTCGTGGCGTGGAGCGTAGTGAACCGCGCATCCTAATCGGCTCGGACGCCTACAAGATTGACATTCTGCAGAGGCTGCGGCCTGGCACATATTGGAAGGCCCTTTTGCGCAGGTATAAAGAAGTAACGCGCGATTAGCCATGTACAGTGATCGCGGGAAATTTTGACTAGAGTACGGACGAAAGATATACTCCGCGGAAGATAGTTGTGCGGCGGGAGAACAGGGGCCTATGGGCGTACTGGATCAGCGGTTCGAAAAGAATTTCATGATCACGTCGGTGGACTATGTGTTCAATTGGGCGCGCAAAAGCGCCATCTGGCCGCTGACATTTGGGCTGGCGTGTTGCGCGATTGAAATGATTGCGTCGACGACTTCGCGGTTCGATATGGCGCGGTTTGGCGCGGAAGTGTTTCGGCCATCGCCGCGGCAAGCGGATCTGATGATCGTGGCGGGAACGGTGACGCTAAAGATGGGGCCGGTGCTGAAGCGCGTTTGGGAGCAGATGCCGGACCCCAAGTGGTGCATCTCGATGGGAGCGTGCTCGAGCGTGGGCGGGCCGTTCAATGCGTATCCGGTATTGCAGGGAGTGGACAAGATTGTTCCGGTGGATGTCTACGTGGTGGGATGCCCGCCGCGACCGGAAGGACTGTTTTTCGCGCTGCTGAAGCTGCAGGACAAGATCGACCAGATGACGCTGGCGAAGAAGCCGACGGAAGTGCGGCTGAAGCCGGAGATGGTGGATGAGTTCAAGCAGGGAGTGATGGTGGCGCAGACGCCAGCGCCGAGGTAGGGAAGAGATCCGAGAACAGAGATCAGCGAAAGTGGAGCAGTGAAGAGCGGGCCTAACACGGAATTCGCTGAAATAGGGAGCACAGAGAGTACGGAGAGGCGGGGGAGAGAGGAAGCGATGGCGATGTCGCGAACGGCGAAGACGAATGAAATTACTCCCGGAACGATCCGGGAGTTCCAAGTGGAAGGCAAAGCGATCGCGCTGGCGAATGTGGGAGGCAAGTTCTATGCCATCAACAATACGTGCCTGCACCGGGGCGGGCCGCTGGGGCAGGGGGTAATGGACGGAAACATGGTGACCTGCCCGTGGCATGGTTGGCAGTACAACGTGACGACCGGGAAAGTGGGCCAGAATCCCACCGTAGGTGTGGATTGCTATCCTGTGGAAGTCCGCGGCGAGGATATTTTTGTAGACGTCGGATAACCCGCTTGTATCTTGTTGAAAATAAAAAGGATACTGCGATTCCGGCGAAATATGGCCATATGAGATTCTCTTCACCTACTCCATCTGAAATCTGCTAACCCTCATATTTTGTTTCGCTTTTTGGAGACCAGCGTGTATATTGCTGCCGACTCCAAGACTCGATGTCGACTCCGACTGCGCAACGACACTACTGGATCTTCTCCGCCGACCCCCACCACTATCACTGGGACACCCTTTTCGTGAAGGGTAAGGAGATGTGGCACGGCGCGGGGTCCAAACCGGATGCGATTCGCGCGCTGAAACAGGTGCGCAAGGGCGACAGGGTGCTGTGTTACCACTCGGCCCCCGAGCGCACGCTTTATTCGATTGCGGAGGTCACGCGAGATCCTTACCCGGACCCGCATGACCGCAAGGAGAAGAATCTGGTAGCGGACTTGCGAGCCTTTGAAAAGCTGCCACGGCAAGTGACGCTGGCGGAACTCCGTGAGAATCCCGCGCTGAGGAAAATGAAACTGCTGAAGAATGTGCGGTTGATCATCACCTTGATCAGCGACCTGGAGTATCAGGAGATCCTGCGCATGGCGGGAATCACCGCGTCGCCGGGCATCCCGCTGCCGTAAGAAGGAAAGAGGGTCAGAAATGGGTGCCGTTGGCCGTTCCGGAGTTTTCTTCGTTTGTGTTGCCGCACTCATGACGCTTGTTCCACAAAATCCGCGCCGCGATTCGATGCTCGAAAGGATTCCTTCCGGGAAGACGCGCGTGCTCGATCTGAGTTACGCAATCAGCGACAAGCTGGTGCCCTGGCCGGGAGATGAAAAGTTTTTCGAAGCGAAAGTGAATGCCACGGTGGAGAAGAACGGATACTTCACGCGAAGCTTCTGGATGCTGGAACATTATGGAACGCACCTGGACGCACCGGCACATTTTCCGCCGGGGAAAACCACGGTGGACCAAATCCCAGTGAAGCAGCTGATGGGTCCGGCAGTGGTAGTGGATGTGCGCGCGGAAGGCGCGAAGGACGCGGATTATCAGCTCCCGGCCGCGGGTGTGGAAGAGTGGGAAAAGCGACACGGGCGAATTCCAGAAGGGGCCATCGTGTTGTTGCGAACGGGTTGGGCATCACGCTGGCCGGATGCGAAGAGTTATCGCAATCAGGATGCTCAGGGAAAGATGCATTTTCCCGGATTTTCGGCGGGGGCGGCGAAACTGCTGGTGGAGCGAAAAGTGAGCGGGCTGGGCTGCGACACGATGAGTATCGACTATGGGGCATCGGGAGATTTCGCGGTGCACCATTTGGCGCTGGGGGCGGGGTTGTATCATCTGGAGAATCTCGCGGATCTGAGCGAGGTGCCGGAAACCGGGGCGTTTTTGATTGTGGCGCCTATCAAGCTGGAGGGCGGATCGGGTGGGCCAGTGCGGGTGTTCGCGGTCTTGCCCTGAATTGGATGATTTTCTGTAAACATTTTCAGTGTTTCTTACGTCTCACAGGGTGGATTCTTGATCGGAGTGGATCTGAACAACCGCCTGAGCAAGTAACGGTGCCCTGCAATTTTTTTGATTCCAAGTGACGAATTCAATTTGTTTCATGGAGGAAGCATGCGCTTTCGAATGGCGAGCCTGATCGGTTTGTTGCTGGCCCTGGCGGGCCTTACGAGTGCGGCGGAAGAGACGCCGCTGCTGGCGCATTCGCCCACGGTGAGCCGCACACAGGTAGTTTTTGCGTACGGCGGGTACCTGTGGAGCGTGGCGAGGGATGGCGGCGATGCGCGGCAACTGACGACGGGCGGACACGAAGGGCTGCCGGTGTTTTCGCAGGACGGGAAATGGATAGCTTTCACAGCGCAGTATGACGGGAACGCGGATGTGTTTGTAATGCCCGCGGAAGGCGGCGAACCGCGAAGGCTGACGTGGCATCCGGCAGCGGATATTGCGGTGGGATGGACTCCGGACGGGAAGAGCGTGCTGTTTCATTCGGGGCGCGACGCGTACGCGGATTTCGACCGGCTGTATACCGTTCCGGTGGAAGGCGGGCCAGCGGAAGTTCTGCCGATGTGGCGAGGCGAAGAGGCATGGTTCTCTCCGGACGGGACGCGTCTTGCTTACGTGCCGAACGAGGTCTGGCAAACATCCTGGAAGCGGTACCGGGGCGGGCAGACCACGCCGATTTATATCGTGCGGCTGAGCGACCTGGCGCTGGAGAAGGTGCAACGAGAGAATTCGAACGACTCGCATCCCGTGTGGTTTGGCGACACGGTCTATTTTCTATCGGACCGCAACGGACCGGTGACGCTCTTTGCGTATGACACGAAGACCAAGGCGGTAAAGCAGGTTGTTGAGAATAAAGGACTGGATTTCAAGTCGCTGTCGGCAGGGCCGGACATGCTGATATACGAACAGTTTGGCGGGATTTATCTTTTCGATCCCGCGAGCCGGCAATCGAAGCGCGTGAACATTCGAATCGCGGCAGACCTGCCTGCAACGCGGCCGCATTACGAGAAGGTTGGAGACAAGATTCAGAACGCGGGAATTTCTCCAAGTGGAGCACGGGCGGTGTTTGAAGCGCGCGGCGACATTTTCACCGTGCCAGGAGAAAAGGGCGACGTCCGCAATTTGACCCGCACGGCAACGGCTGCGGAGCGCGATCCGGCGTGGTCACCGGACGGAAAATCGATCGCGTATTTTTCGGATGAGTCCGGCGAATATGCGCTGCACATCGGCGAGCAGTCGGGTTCGGGAACTGTAAGGAAGATTAATCTGGGAAATCCTCCATCGTATTTCTATGGGCCGTTGTGGTCCCCTGACAGCAAGAAGATTGCGTACACAGACAAGCGACTGAACCTGTGGTACGTGGACGTCGAGAAGGGCACGCCGGTGAAAGTGACGGCGGATCGTTACGATGATCCAACGTCCACGCTGGGTGAAACGTGGTCGCCGGACAGCAAATGGCTGACGTATGCCAAGCTGCTGGGGAACCATCTGCGGGCCGTGTTTGTGTATTCGCTGGAAACCGGAAAAGAGTCGCAGATTACGGATGGGATCAGCGATGCGCGGTATCCGGTATTCGACAAGGGCGGGAAATCGCTGTTTTTTGCGGTGAGCACGGACGTAGGACTTTCGGCGGGATGGCTCGATCTTTCGAGCTATCAGCATCCCGTGCTGAGGAACATTTACGCGGCGGTATTGAAGAAAGGTGATCCTTCGCCGGCCGAGCCGCAGAGCGACGAAGAAAAAGCCGCGGACGAGAAGAAAGATTCCGCTAGTGGAGATAAGGGCAAAGACGCGGACAAGAGTAAAGATGCAGACAAGGGAAAAGAAGGAGAGAAGGGCAAGGAAGGCGAGAAGAAGGAAGAGGCGGTCAAAGTCGTCATCGACCTGGACGGAATCGGGCAAAGAATCGTCGCGCTGCCGATCAAACATGCGAATTACGTAGGCCTGGACGCGGGTAAGGCAGGGACGTTGTTCCTCTCGGAAGTAGTGGACGTGCCGCGCTTCCGTGAGCCGACGCCGGTAACGGTTTCGAAATTTGAGCTGAAAACGCGAAAGACCGAGCCGTTCCTCAGCGGAATCAATGCGTTCGCCGTTTCCGCAAACGGCGAAAAAGTTCTCTACAGTCATGGACCGGCTTGGTTTATCGCGGCGACGGCCGCGGCGCCGAAACCGGGAGAGGGAGCCCTGAAGCTCGATGGGATGGAAGTTCATGCGGACCCGCGAGCGGAATGGAACCAGATGTACCACGAGGTGTGGCGCATCGAACGCGATTTTCTCTACGACCCGAATCATCATGGACTGAACATTTCGGCCGCGGAGAAGAAATACGCGCCTTATTTGAAGGGACTGGGAGGACGCGCGGACCTCAATTATCTCTTCGACGAGATGCTGGGCGAGGTCACCATCGGACATATGTTCATCGGCGGCGGCGATATCCCGCAACCGAGGCGGGTGCGGGGCGGATTGCTTGGCGCGGACTACAAAGTCGAGAACGGGCGTTACCGGTTTGCGCGCGTCTACAACGGCGAAAACTGGAATCCGGATTTGCTCGCGCCGTTGACGCAACCGGGCGTGGACGTGAAGGCAGGCGAGTATCTGCTGGAAGTGGAGGGGCGTGAAGTTCGCCCGCCGGCAGAGGTGTACAGCTTCTTTGAGAACACCGCCGGGAAGCAGATCAAAATCAAAGTGGGTGCGAATGCGGATGGCAAGGACGCGAGAGTCGTTACGGTGGTGCCGCTCCCGAGCGAATTCCCGCTGCGCAACCGCGCGTGGGAAGAAGACAACCGGCGGAAAGTAGACGAGCTAAGCGGAGGAAAACTGGCGTACGTGCACGTGCCGGATACCAACGTCGGCGGGTATGAGAATTTCAATCGGTATTATTTTGCGCAAGTGGGCAAACAGGGCGCGATCATCGACGAACGTTACAATCATGGTGGTCAGGTGGCGGATTACATTGTCGACATGCTGAAGCGGCCGCTGCGCAACTGCGCGATTTCACGGGAAGGCGAGGCGTTTTGTTCGCCGCTTTCTCAAATCTACGGGCCGAAGACGATGATCATCAATGAAATGTCCGGATCGGGCGGAGACGCATTGCCGTGGATGTTCAAGCAGGACAAGGTTGGTCCACTCGTAGGTACGCGAACGTGGGGCGGGCTGGTTGGAATTTACGGGTATCCGTCGCTGCTCGACGGGGGTGGTGTGACGGCGCCGCGAGTAGCGATTTATGGCTTGCACGGCGAGTGGGAAGTGGAAAACCATGGCATCGCGCCGGATATTGAAGTGGAAAACGATCCGGCGTCTGTTGCGGCCGGGCACGACCGACAATTGGAAAAGGCGGTGGAGGTTACCATGGAGGCTTTGAAGAAAAATCCGGTGGTGATCCCGGAGCATCCGCCGTATCCGAACTATCACAAGAAGTAGCGCAGACGAGCGATTCTCGTTGGATGGGCGCAGTGGAGCCGCGCCCATCCAAACCTGCAGACAATTCACCAGCTTTGCATCTATTCTCGACGCTTGCGTGAGCAAATCGCTGAACCGGGCAAGATCGTTGCCTTGTGCGAGGAGAATTGGCAGCGAGGGTGTGCTATTTTGATGGGCTGGTTCTCCTATGCCGGAACTTCCTGAAGTCGAGACGGTAGCGCGCGGATTGCGGCGGGCGATTCTTGGGCGACGGATCGTGTCCGTGGTACTGGGAAAGACGGATTTTATCGATGATCCCGTGGCGCTGGAACAGCACTTGCCGGGACGGCAGATCAAGGCCGTCGAACGCTACGGAAAATTCATGCTGCTGCGGCTTTCTGCGGCGGCGAGCGCGAGCCGCGTTCCAACCAATGGTGATTTGGCGCCGGCCTCGCTGCTAGTGCATCTGGGAATGACCGGGCAGATTGCGCCGAGGCCCGCTGCACAACCAAGAGAAAAGCATACGCATGTTTGCCTGCTGCTCGATGACGGACGCGAACTCCGCTACACGGATACGCGGCGGTTTGGGCGTATCGCTTATCTGACAGAAAAGTCTCTTGCCGAAGAGTTGCTGGGATTCGGCGCTGACCCGCTGGAAGTGAGCGAGGAGGAATTCGCGGGCCGGATTCGCGGACGGCGCGCGCGGATCAAGGCACTGCTGCTGGACCAGGGAGTGCTGCGCGGCGTCGGCAATATTTATGCGGATGAGAGTTTGTGGAGAGCGAAGATTCATCCGGCGCGGCTGGGAGGGCAGCTAACCAAGGAGCAAGCCGGGACGCTGCGACGCGTGCTGCAAGAAATTCTCAAAAAAGCGATTGTGATGCGCGGCTCGTCAATTTCCGATTTTCTTGACGCCGAAGGTGAGCCGGGAGACTATCAGCGGCACCATCGGGCCTACGGGCGCGAGGGAAAAGCGTGCCTCCGGTGCAAGAGTGCGATTCGGCGGGGGATTGTTGCGGGGCGCAGCAGTTATTTTTGTCCCAAATGCCAGCGGGCGCCGCGAGGATTCGCGGCTTTGCCGTTGCCGCAGCGCAAGAAAGAAAAAATTAAGAAAACGCAGAGACGCAGAGGGCGCTGAGAAATCGCAGAGAGAAAAAGGAACATTTGAGTGAGAGCGGTTTTGCAAAGAGCCAGCCGGGCAAAAGTAACGGTGGAGGGGCGAGTGACTGGCGAGATCGGCGCCGGGTTGGTGATTTTACTTGGTGTCGGACGGGAAGATAACTCGGCCATCGCGGCATCACTGGCGGATAAATGCGCCAACCTGCGCATTTTTGAAGATGACCAGGGGAAGATGAACCGGTCGCTGCTGGACGTGAAAGGCAGCGCGCTGGTGGTTTCGCAATTCACGCTTTACGGAGATGCGCGCGGGCAGCGGCGGCCGAGCTTCATCGCGGCGGGGCCCCCGGAGCTGGCGAAAGCTTTGTATGACGAGTTTTGCGCGGCGCTTCGCACTCTGGGCGTGACCGTAGCGACGGGAATTTTTCAAGCGATGATGTCTGTGGAGCTGGTTAATGAAGGCCCGGTCACAATCCTCCTCGACTCCGACAAAACCTTCTAGGCAAAGCCTGTCCCGAAAGAAAGTGGTTCCATGGACAAAAGCCGCTGTTTTGCGGGAGCTGCGAGGCCTTGCTGATCCGAAAGTGCGCGCAAAGATGGTCTATTTTGGCGTGAACGTGCCGAAGGCGCATGGAATTTCCACGCCGGTACTGCAGCGATTCGCGAAGCACATCGGAAAAGATCATTGGCTCGCGCAGAAGCTTTGGGCCTCGGGCATTCACGAGGCGCGTATCCTTGCCACATTCATCGGCGAACCGGAGAGAATCACCGCCGCTGAAATGGAGCGTTGGGTTCGCGATTTCAATTCCTGGGATATTGTGGATGCGGCGTGCTGCTATCTTTACGCTCACACAAAGTTCGCTTGGAGGAAGACGGTGGAATGGAGCCGGCGCCGCGCGGAGTTTGACAAGCGCGCGGCATTCTCGCTCGTGGCGTATCTCAGTTACAAGGATAAGGAAGCTCCGGATGCGCGATTTGTGCAATTCCTTAGGGTGATTGAGCGCGAAGCGCGCGATGAACGGAATTTCGTGAAGAAGGCCGTGAACTGGGCTCTGCGGAACATTGGAAAACGAAATGTCAGGTTGAACCGGGAAGCGATTCGCGCGGCGGAAAGAATTCACAAGCAGGATTCGCGCGCGGCGCGCTGGATTGCGGCGGATGCGCTGCGCGAACTGAGAAGCGAGGCGGTACAAAAGCGGTTGCGGAGGAAGGCGGCTTGAGTCGGATGGCGGCAGCGAGCAAGAACGAACTGAAGATTCGGCGCGCAAAGAGCGGAGACGCGGCGCGGCTTGCGGAGCTCAGCGGACAGCTCGGGTATCCATCAACGGCTGCGCAGATTTGCGAACGATTGCGAGGCATCAAGCCCGCTTCCGATCACGCCGTGCTGGTCGCGGAATCCGAAAACGCCGGCGTGATAGGCTGGCTGCACGTGAGCAGGCAGCCGCTTCTTGAAGTGGAGATTCGCGGCGAAGTGAACACCCTGGTCGTGGCCGAAGGGCAGCGAAGCCTCGGAGCAGGCGCGAGATTGCTTGCAGCCGCAGAAGAGTGGGCACGCAAGCGCGGCTGTAAAGGCATGTCGGTGCGTTCGAACGTGATTCGCGAGCGGGCGCACAAATTCTACGAACGCAACGGCTACAAGCATTACAAGACCCAGAAATCCTTTCGCAAACCGCTGTAACCCATTTCAATCCGCACCCCCAGTTGCCTCTAAGAGGCATTCTTCCATTCTGTCCAGATGACGATATATATCGTAATGCGATATACTTGTTTCGTGGCCAAAGAGATCACTCCTGCGGAGTACGCCGCGCTCGCTGAGCTGCGCTACCTTATCCGCAAGTTTGTCGGGGAGGGAGACGCAGTGGCCCGCGCCGCAGGGCTTGAGCCGCAACAATATCTACTGCTGCTCGCGGTTCGCGGTCTTCCCGAGGGCGAAGAAGCCACAATCCGCGCCCTCGCAGACCGGCTGGCTTTGAAGCATCACAGCGCGGTCGAGCTGATCGACCGGCTTGAGTTGCATGGATACGTCCGTAGAACGCGCAGCCGCGACGACCGCAGACGCGTCCTGGTTTCCCTGTTGCCGCGAGGAGAAAAATTGCTCGAACAGGTTGCGCGGCACCGCATCTGTGAGCTTCGCGCTAGCGGCGCTGCCTTCGTGAATACCATCAGCGCCTTACTGGAGACCGGCCGCTCGCCGCAAGGCGAGAAAAAGACAAAGAGCACTTCAAAGAATCGGGCAGCGAAACATGGTGGGTGACCCTCGGGACACGGAAGCGCCTCAGACCCGACAGGCAAGCGAACGCAGCTGGTGGATCGTTTCATCCACGCAATGGAACGTCTTTCTTCAGGATCGCGAAGAGCAAGTGTTCCTGGTCCTGACGCTGGTCATTGGGGCCCTGGTGGGTTTAAGCGTTGTAGCTTTCATCCTGGTTACGGAGCGATTCGGTGCCCAGCTCTATCCTGCGGGCGGAGCGGCCTGGCGAAGGCTGCTTGTGCCCGTGGCCGGCTCGCTCGGAATGGGATACCTGCTTTATCGTTTCTTTCCCAATGCGCGCGGCAGTGGAGTTCCACAAACAAAAGCCGCCCTCTATGCGCGTGGGGGACGAATCACGCTGCGCACCGTCTTCGGAAAGTTTCTCTGCACTTCCGTGACGCTGGCTAGTGGCTTGCCGCTGGGGCGCGAGGGGCCGGCCGTGCAAGTAGGAGCCGGAATTGCATCTGTTCTCGGAAGAAAACTGCGGTTGCGACCGGAAAAAGTGAAGGCGCTCATCCCCGTTGGCGCTGCAGCGGCGATTGCTGCTGCTTTCAACACGCCGCTTGCCGCTGTCTTGTTTGCGCTGGAGGAAGTAGTAGGGGACATGCACGCGCCAGTTCTGGGGTCGGTGGTGCTGGCCTCAGCAACTTCGTGGGCGATGCTTCGGTTGCTGCTTGGGAATGATCCGCTGTTCGAGGTGCCGCATTACCAACTGGCTCATCCTGGAGAACTCGGCATCTACGCCATACTCGGAATTGCCGGAGGGTTTGTATCCGTAGCATTTACGAAGCTTCTGGTATGGCTGCGCGCAAGATTTCTGAGGTTTCCAAGCAAGACCGTCTGGTTGCAGCCCGTCGCGGGCGGATTGACAGTGGGAATGATGGGCTGGTTCCTGCCGCAGATGCTCGGCGTTGGGTACAAGCACGTCGGCGAAGTGTTGAATGGCCGCTTCGCAATTCGATTGATGATTCTGCTACTAGTAATGAAACTGTTCGCGGTGGTGATCAGCTACGCTTCTGGCAACGCCGGAGGAATCTTCGGGCCAAGTTTGTTTATGGGAGCCATGCTGGGCGGAGCTGTTGGGACGGCCGCGCAGCGTTTTCTGCCGGGCTACATTGCGTCGCCGGGAGCCTACGCGCTGGTTGGTATGGGCACGCTGTTCGCCGGCGTCATCCGCGCGCCGATGACTTCGGTGGTGATGATCTTTGAAACCACGCGCGATTATGCGGTCATCGTGCCGCTGATGATTTGCAACCTTCTGAGCTTTTTCATTTCCGCCCGATTCCAGAAGCAGCCGATCTACGAAGTGCTGGCGCACCAGGATGGCATCCATTTGCCGACGGCCGAGGCACGCCATCAAGAAGGTCAACGCGTGGTAGTTCAGGCGATGCGTGAGGCGCGAGAAATACTGGGTGCAGAGTTGAGCGTGCAAGATTCCCTGGAAAAAGTGAGAACGAGCGATTTCCATGCGTGGCCCGTGTGCGATGAGCGCGGCATTATCGGCGTCATCCGCCTGCAAAGCCTGAAGGAGACGGAGGCCAAAGGCCTCAAGCATAAGCGGTTGAGGGAGATCGTGGATACCAGCGATTTTCCGCATGTCCACGAAGACCATTCGCTGCACCTGGCGATGGATCGCATGGGAACGAATCAACTAGACCTGTTGCCGGTGGTAAGCCGCGCAAACGTGCATCAATTGGAAGGAATCGTTACCCTGCAGGATATCCTGGCGCTCTATGGCGTGAGTTCGAAGGAAGTTCAGCCGCTACCAAAAAACGAGAACTAGAAGCCCCCGCCGCCGCCACCGCCGAACCCGCCGCCGGAGAAACCACCTCCACCGCCTCCTCCAAAGCCGGAGCCGCCAGAGCTGCGTGGCGCGGAAGCCATGACGCTGCTGGCGCGGGAGGACATGCTGTTGAGGTCGCTAGTGAACATCATCGGATAGAAATTTGGGCCGTACGCGCCGCGGTACCAATCGGGCGGCTGGGTCATGATGCCTTGGAAGGCTTTGCTCCAGTTTTTCTCGACGCCAAGGGCCATGGCGAAAGGCAGGAATTTTTCAAACATCTGCGGCGTTTTGATGGTGCGATTGAAGCGGTCAGAGTCAACGTGAACGAGAAAATCTTCAAAGCCCAGAACGCCTTCCATGGCGCGGGCACCCTGCTCGGTGTGCGCAGGCATAAACCAGCCGAAGCCGCAGATGATAGCGGCGGAAAGGATTCCCGCGATGATAAAAGTGAGCGGCGCCATACCCATAGAAGCGGCGATGCTCGCGCCGCCCCAGACGAGCAGCACACCGACAACGACGCCGATACCTAGATAAGAAGCGCGGACGCTGTCCGGGCGGCGGCGATAATAGCCGTGGGTGACCAGAGATTCGAAGATGCCGCTTTTGATGTCCGGCAAGTTTTTATAAAAGCGGTTTTCCAGACTGGACATCGAGACGGCCTCGCCGGCTGTGCCCATCGTGAAAAACCCATTCATCAAAACCTGCTCATGGGGTTTCAGCGTGGACCATTCGGAACGGTCTTTTTTCAAGATGAAGTTGTAGTCCTTGTCGTGGATCAAACCCAGCATGCTGTTTTTCTCATGCGCTTCGATCACCATGTAGCCGCGGACGGCGAGATCGACGATCGAAGAAGTGATGTCGCGCATGTCGGCGGAGTTGTCGATGAGCGTTCCGACTTCGCCAGGGGTGAGCTGATCCGGTGGCTCGTATTGCGCGGCGATGGGGCGCAGGCGCGGATCGCGGCCCCGAGTCCACCACAGATAGAACATGATGACGAAAGCAAGAAAGGGCAGCCCCAACGGCCAATTGCTTTGCAAGAAAAGCGCGAACTTGTCGAGCGCGGTAGGTTCGTGAACGAAGCCTTTGTCGAAGGCCACTGCGATGGTCAAGCCTTCGTGATAGCGCAGCGGATCGCGCGTGTGAACTTCCACGCCGCTGCCGGCGACTTCGGCGTCAGCATTGTGTGCCGCGGAGCGGTAGGCGCCGGTAAAGACATTGGCGCGGACGTTGGTTGTGCCTTCGGGAAGAACAATGCGCGCCTCGGCGGACTGAATGGGAACGTCCCACTCGTCGCCGGTAACGTTCCAGTAGAGCTCGTCGTGGTCTTCAAAAAAGCGCAGGGCGTCGGAGACGGTGTACTCGATGGAGATGGTTTGCGTGGAGTTGTCGGCGTTCGGAACGTAGATTTTCAGTTTGCGGTAATGGCGCTCCCGGCTGGATTCGAATTTCAGCTTGTTGCCGTTGCCGTCGGTGATGCTCTTCACGTTGAGGAACAACGTGTAGTTCAAGTCTTGAGGCGTAACGTATTCAATGGGGATCGAGCGATACAGGCCGTGCCAGGGCCCGCCGATGAAATGTACGGTGATGGTTTCCGTAACGTCGATCGAACCTTTGGGAGATACGACGATTTCCGAACTGAATTTCTCGATGCGCAGCTCGCGTGCCTGGGCGGGGATGGCAAGAAAACAGGAGACCGCAAGGAGAAGGCCGGCGAAGGCAGCCAGACGTTTTGGCCGGAAGGAGGCGCGGTTCATACAGGCCGCAGTCCCGCTAGACAGTCGGCGCGCTGGGCGCGTTGAAGCTGACCTTGGGAGCTTCCCGCTCGGCCGCGGCGGTGACCTCGAAGAATTCGCGCGGCTTGAAGCCGAGCATGTTGGCAAAAATATTTGAGGGGAACTGCTGAATCTTGGTATTGAGGTCGCGCACGACGGCGTTGTAATAGCGGCGCGCGTTTTGCACCGTGTCCTCAATCTGCGAAAGCGAATTCTGCAGCGAAGTGAAACTTTCGACAGCGCGCAACTGGGGATAAGCTTCGGAAAGCGCAAAGAGGCTCTTCAGCGCGCCGGAGAGCATGTTTTCGGCTTGAGCCTTGTCGCCTGCGCCGCTGGCAGTCATCGCGCGGTTGCGGGCATTGATAACCGCTTCAAGCGTCCCTTTCTCGTGCCCGGCGTAGCCCTTCACGGTTTCCACAAGGTTGGGAATCAGGTCGTAGCGGCGTTTCAGCTGAACGTCGATGTCCGCCCACGCGTTGTCGCACTGGACTTTCAGCCGCACCAGCCCGTTGTAAATCCCGATCGCGATTACCACGAGCAGGACAAGCAGGCCTATGATGATTATGCCGGTCATCAGACAACCTCACATGGTGCGCAATGCACTCAAATTCCCGATGAGGCCAATATACGTGGCGGGTCAGCGGGTGTAAAGCAATTCGAGGCTCTATGTGCAACGGGATTGACGCGAAAACAGTATCAGGGCTGTGCGTGAGAACGGCCCGCGGCGGATTTTAGTTTCTCGGCTTCAGCGAACGCCTTCTGCGCTTCGGCGGCGTGTCCCGCTTTTTCCAAAGCGATGCCCAGATTCGTTCTCAAATCCGGGTCAGCGGGGGAAAGCGCGATCGCCAGCCGGAAAGCTGCCGCCGCATCTTCGTAGCGTTTTGCGGAAAGCAACGTCCCCGCCAGGTTTGCCTGCGCTTTCAAATTCTTAGGATTGAGGCTGAGCACTTTTTGGAATTCAGCAATGGCCTCCAATGCTTTATTCTGCCGAGTGAGAGCCACCGCGCGGTTGATCGTGGCATCCGGAAAATTGGGGCGAAACGCCAGCGCTTTCTCGTATTCGGCCTGGGCTTCGGCGAATTTGGATTGCGCGCCGAGTAGCAGGCCATAACTATTGTGCAGGTCGGGGCTATTCGAATGCGAGGCCAGCGCTGCCTGCACCATTTCAACTCCTTTCGGAACCTGGCCGAGATCGATCTGCAGCGATGCGAAGGTTGCCGTTGCTTCCGGAAAATCCGGCCGCGCGGTGAGCGCTTGTTGCAGAAAGGGCAGCGCTTCTTTTCGCCGGTTGTCATTGATGAGCGTGTCGGCTTGCAGGAGCAGATAGACCGGGTCACCGGCGTTCGTGTTCGACACACTCTGCATTAGCGGGGCAGTTTCTTCATAGCGCCCCATTTCTGCGTAGAGAGTCGCCAGCGCGAGCGTGGTATCCGTATCCGCGGGAGCCAATTCGTGGGCCCGCGTAAGCGCTTTCAAGGCCTCGGGATATTTCCCTTGCCCCCGAAACGCGATGCCCAAGCCAAAGAGCGCGGCAGGGGAGTCTGCGCGGATGGCCAGGCTTTTCTGGTAGGCAGCCTCCGCGTCCGTGAAACGCTCCTTGGCGTACAACGCGTTTCCATAGGCCGTCAGGAGTTCCACATCCTCCGGGTGAAAACTGATGCCTTGCTGCAATACGGTAATGGCTTCCTCAATTTGCCCCTTTTTTTGCAAGGCCTCACCGAGATTGTGGCTCATGTTCGCGTTCTTTGGTGAAATGCCGTTCGCCTTTCGATAGGAAGTAATCGCGTCCTCGAATTTTCCCTGCGCTTCCAAAACCATGCCGCGCGTGTTCCAGCAATTCGAAAGGGCTGGCTGCGTTTGCACCGCGCGATCCGCTCGGGCGAATGCCTCATCGAATCGATTCACTTGGTAATAAGCCAGCGCCAGGTTGTTCAGGGTCACCGCAATTGACAGAAGGTCTGGAGTCCGACGGAGCTGCGGCGAGCCGGGAAGCGCGGGAGGCTTCTCGAGAAGAGCTACCGCCTGTTCCAGTGCAGCAATTGCATCCTTCAGATTACCCTTGTCCATTAGCGCTGAACCCAGACCGGAATAAGCGGGGCCGCTCTGCGGATTCAGTTTTATGGCTTGCTGGTAATTCCCGATGGCGCCATCCAGATCACCGGATTGATAGCGCTGCTGGGCAAGTTGCAATTGGCGCTGGAATTCTAAATTCGGTGCTTGAGGAAGAAGCGAAGCGTTGAAAAACTCGCACACAAGCAACAACAGAGCGCATCTTGCCAGAGTAGCAATTGGAATTCCGGAGCTCTTCGGTTTCACTCCCGCCCCCACAAGCCGCCATGACCCGCCGAGCCTAGTATAAACGTGATGCATTGAAGTTAGTCATTGGTATCGTATCGAATCTGTTCTATCCTTGCGACGCTCCCTTGCGGGCTCTCTAGCTATGCTCTTTAAGACCCTCAGCGCTTCCGTCTATGGAATTGACGCTTACCTCGTCGAGGTGGACGTCGGCTCAGCGAGGATGCAGGACTTCAACGTAGTGGGCTTGCCGGACAACGCGGTCAAAGAAAGCCGTGAACGGATCAAGAGTGCGCTGCGGAATTGCGGCTACGAATTCCCCTACGGCCAGGGCGTGACAATCAATCTTGCGCCCGCAGATGTGCGTAAGGAAGGCTCGGGTTTCGATCTGCCGATGGCTCTGGGATTGACTGGCTGCATGGGACAGTTCTTCGGCAAGCAGCTCGACAAATGCATGTTCTTGGGAGAACTCTCGCTGGACGGTAGCGTCCGGCCGGTGCGTGGCGCACTCTCCGCTGCGCTGGCGGCACGCGAATCTGGCCTAACGGCCGTCGCCGTCCCGGAAGCGAACGCCAAGGAAGCGGCGGTCGTGGAAGGCGTCAGCGTTTTCGCGCTGAAGTCACTGCCGCAAGCGGTAGACCTGGTGAACTCGCCGGAATCCTTTACACCTATCAAGGTGGATGCGCGGCAGATGCTCTCCGAAGCTGCGCAGTATTCCGTGGACCTGCGCGACGTGCATGGGCAGCAAGCGGCGAAGCGCGCGCTGGAGGTGGCATGCGCGGGTGGGCACAATATTCTATTTATCGGTCCGCCGGGCGCAGGCAAGACCATGCTGGCTAAGCGCATTCCGACAATCCTTCCGCCGATGTCGCTGGAAGAGGCCATCGAGACAACACGGATTCACAGCGTTGCAGGAGTCTTGGAGAATGGCAGCGGACTAGTTGGAACGCGGCCGTATCGTTCGCCGCACCACACCATCAGCGACGCAGGACTTATCGGCGGCGGTGCGGTGCCGCGGCCCGGCGAAGTATCGCTCGGGCACAACGGCGTGCTGTTCCTGGATGAGCTTCCTGAGTTTCAGCGAAACGTACTGGAAGTGATGCGCCAGCCGCTGGAAGACGGCTCGGTGACCATTTCGCGCGCGGCAGTTTCGGTGACGTTTCCGTCGCGCTTCATGCTTGCCGCGGCGATGAATCCCTGTCCTTGCGGCTATTTTGGCGATCCCACGCGCGAGTGTCACTGCACGCCGCCGATGATTCAGCGCTACGTCTCGAAGATTTCCGGGCCGCTGCTGGACCGCATCGACATCCACATCGAAGTTCCCGCGGTGAAGTACAAAGAGCTGCGCGCGCCCTCGTCCGCCGAGGATTCTGCAGCCGTGCGGCAGCGCGTGATTTCAGCCAGGGATAGACAACTTGAGCGCTTCCGCGCGGAGAAGAAGACTTATTCGAACGCGCAAATGATGCCCAAGATGATTCGAAAGCACTGCGCCATTTCCGCTGAAGGCGAAAAACTCCTGGAAAACGCCATCACCCGCCTCGGCCTTTCCGCCCGCGCCCATGACCGCATCCTGAAAGTAGCGCGCACCATCGCGGACCTCGACGGCGGCGCCGGCATCGAGCCGCGCCACCTGAGCGAAGCCATCCAGTACCGCACATTGGACCGTTCGTATTGGGCATAAGTCGGAAACGGTGGAGCTGCTTTGCTCCATTGACTCCGTTTCCGTTGCTATGTTACCCATAAAGCGCCCACATTAGGGGCTGTCGGGGCAACGGCAACCGAAAAGATGGGTTCTGACAACAAACACCTCGAAGTGACGCTGGAGACGCAAGTCGAAAGCGTCAATCTCGCCGAAGAGATGTGTCTGCGCATGGCGGAAGCTGCGGGCTTCGGCGAGGACGATTGCTACCGCATCGGGATGAGCGTGCGCGAGGGCGTCATCAATGCATTTCACTATGGAAACCAGGAGCGCCCCGAAAAAAAGATCCACCTGGCCGTGGACCTCACCACGGACAAGATGATCATTCACGTCCTCGATGAAGGTACGGGCTTCAAGCTTTCGGATGTGCCGGACCCGCTCGCCGAAGAGAATTTGCTGAGCACTTCGGGGCGCGGGATCTTCCTGATGCGGGCATTTATGGATGAATTTGACGTAGTGCCGGGCAAAACGGGCGGGGCGGAGATCGTGATGTCGAAGAAACTGCCTGCGCCCGGCAGTGCTTCTCCGAACGGCGAGGGTGGCCATAGCGCGCCTCAGCAGGAAGCGTAAGGAACAAAATGTCATTGCATGCCACGCATCGCGACGCCGGAAAAGTCACCGTAGTGGATTTGAGCGGCCGCATTACGCTCGGCGAAGGCAGCGCTCTCTTGAGGACCACGATTCGCGGACTGCTGGACGACCAGCGCACGATGATCTTGCTGAATCTCGCAGACGTGGACTACATTGATAGTTCGGGAATCGGTGAGCTGGTCAGCGGTTTCACGGCGGTGAAAAACCGGAACGGTGAACTGAAGCTGCTGCACCTCACGAAAAAAGTACGCGACCTTTTGCAGATCACGAAGCTGTTCACCGTCTTCGACGTCTTCACCGACGAAGGCGCAGGTCTCCGCAGTTTCGACTAGTCGGACGGTTCTCGCCTCCCGCGCCAGTTTTTCCACGTTCTTTTCTCGCGTCCCGCAAGAGTCTGCGGCAAACTCTACTGGATGAAGCACTCGGCCGATACGAATTGGATCGTTGACCGTGCGAAATCTTTGGGTTTCGAAGGGTGCGGAGTGGTCCGCGCGGAGAAATTTCCGGAACTTGAGCGCATATCGCAATGGATGGCGGGCGGATATGCGGGCGAGATGAAATACCTTGCGGACCCACGGCGCAGCGATCCGCAGAGCATCATGCCGGGCATTCAGAGCGTCATCGTCTGTTTGCTCAATTACAACACGCCGTTGCCTCTCTCGACGGATTCTTCCGCCTATCAGGACGACGAAGATCCGCGGGGTTGGATTTCCCGGTACGCGTGGGGAACTGACTATCACGAAGTGCTGCTGGCCCGATTGAACAAGCTGGTGGATTCTCTTCGCGAGCGGTTTCAAGAGCCATTCGAAATGAGGGCTTACGTGGACACCGGCCCGCTGCAGGAGCGTGTGCTCGCAAAATATGCGGGATTAGGATGGCTTGGCAAGAACACCTTGTTGTTGAACGAGAAGCTCGGCTCATTTTTCTTTCTGGGCGTCATCCTGACTACTCTCAATCTGGAACCCGCTCTTGCTGCCGGCGAGATGGCTCCGCCGGACTTGTGTGGAAACTGTCGCCAGTGCCTGGATGCCTGTCCGACGCAGGCGTTTGTCGAGCCGTACGTTTTGGATGCGCGTAAGTGCATCTCCTACCTAACGATTGAATTGCGCGGCAGCATCCCGGAAGAATTTCGCGAGCCGATGGGCTATCATGTTTTTGGCTGTGATATCTGCCAGGACGTCTGTCCATGGAACCAGCGCGCTCCTGACACGGCTATCCAGGAATTCCAGCCTCGGGCCCTTCCTGTTCTCCAAGAACTGCAAAAACAGAGTCCTCCCTCGCCCGAGAGCGAAACATTTTTCCATCCTCGGCTCGAACGGCTCGCCGGTATGAGCGAAGTTGAATTTCGTGAAATTTTTCGCGCCAGCCCCATCAAGCGCACGAAATGGCGCGGGTTGGTGCGCAACGCCTGCATCGCGCTGGGGAATTCCCGCCTGAAGCGAAGCACGCCAGCTCACGTTCTAATCATCCAACTCTTGAAGCGGCTGGCTGCCTGCCCGGAAGAAATCATCGCCGAATCTGCCCAATGGGCGCTCTCGCGCATCCAATGAAAGTGCGAAGGAAAGTCGTAACCGGCGCTAGAGCCGGGTGGGTCTCAGGTAGCTTACCATCCCGCTGGAACTAGCGGTATAATCCACCCTGCAGGTCGACTGGCCCTCCGTGCTATTGGAGCTCCCTTGAACCGCCGCAAGTTTTTGGTCAATACCGGTATCGTCGGCGTTGGACTGCTGGGAGGCGGGAACGCAGCAGCGAATCACTTGCGTCCCGGTGCTGCTACCAACCCGGACTTAAATCTCACACTGGAGGAAAAACCCGTGGCATTTACCGTGCCCCCGTTGCCGTATTCGTTTGACGCATTGGAACCGCATATTGACGCCAGGACGATGGAAATCCATCACGACAAACATCATGGCGCTTACGTGACCAACTTAAACAAGGCGCTGGATGGCCATGCCGATCTGCAAGCCAAGTCTCTCGACGATCTGCTTAAAGGCCTTGATTCCGTCCCAGAAAACATTCGCGGTGTCGTCCGCAATAATGGCGGCGGCCACTGGAACCACTCGCTCTTCTGGACGCTAATGAAGAAGGGTGGCGGCGGAGAGCCCAAAGGCGATCTGAGTTCGGCCATTTCTTCGGCGTTTGGGTCTTTCGCCGGTTTTCAAGAGAAGTTTGCTGCGGCCGGAATGGGACGTTTTGGTTCGGGCTGGGCCTGGCTTTTGGTCCGAGATGGCAAACTCGCCATCGACTCCACTCCCAATCAGGACACACCGTATCTGCTGACCGGTGGCGGCAAGGCCGTGCTCGGCCTGGACGTTTGGGAGCATGCCTACTACCTAAAGTATCAAAACGTACGCGCTGATTACATCAAGGCCTGGTGGAACGTGGTGAATTGGGACAAAGCCGCCGAGCTTTACGCCGTGGCGAAAAAGTAAGATTAGCGAAACTGGCGTCTGGAAAGTGGAAGGCCCCGCTACTGAGTAGGCGGGGCCTTTTAGTTTCTTCTAGGGAAGGTATTGTTTCTCGACTAGGCCATCAATTGGCGCTTCGCAAGTGGAACCACGGCCACCCCTCGCGGCGCCGGCGGATAGGTTTTTGCAACGGTTCCATACGCCCGCGCTTCGCGTGTTGCCACGGGCATTGGCATGGCGCCCGCGACGTGGCGAGATGCTTCGCGAACCAGCTCCATGCGGCCTCGTACCCTGAACTTTGCCAGAAGTGAGGAAACATGGAATTTCACCGTGCGCTCGGAGAGGTTCAAGTTCGCCGCGATTTCCTTATTCGCGAGGCTCTTCATTAGACCGGAAAGAACTTCCTCCTCCCGGCGCGTGAGCTTGTGCTGGCTATGAACGGATTGTCCCGCTTGCAGCAGCATGTTCGCCTTTTCGGCCAGCCCCTCCAAAGCCTCGTCCTCGGCTTGCACCATGACCACATAGTCGCTCGGTGCCTGTCCACGGACCATGCAGTGCATCGCCAGCAGGCCAGCAGCCTGGTCAACTGGAAATCGGCCGTCCGGCCCCGCCTCGACCTGAAAGTGCGCCATACCAGTAGTTTTTTCATAGAAAAAGTAGATGTCGCGAGGATAAGCTGGGCGGGAATTTGCCAATTGATGCGGTTGCTCACTTCTACGGATCAGCTTCACGTGCACCCCCTCAGAATGCAGCCTCGTGGCAGAACCGAAGCCCTTAAGTATTTTGATTTTCACCCCTTTACGGGGCGCATTCACCACACTCCATAAGCAGGTTCGCAAGAATCCGCGACCGAGGGCTGACAGCCTGGCTTTTGAACCTATTGCACGGTGAAACTCAGGCGTTGGAAGGAACTCCCTGAATGTTCGCCTGAGACCTCTTCACCGAACCCCCCTCAACGTGCAATTCTTTTGCCGATGATGACAGTGTGCAACTGACTCAGGAATTGAGGGCTTACTGTCCGGGCCTGAAGATGCAAAGGGGAAAAAATTCGTAGACCATGCAATTCCTACCCACGATTGGGATCATCTTCTCCCGGAAGTGGGTCTTTTTCTTGAGGGAGAGACCCTGTGGAAAACTTCCTTGGCTTTTCCAATGATCATGGAAATGTACTCAATCAGACAATACGCGTGTGCTGGGGACCAGCCAGTTCGTAAGTCAGTCCGCGCCAGCGGATCTTGCGCGTAAAGAGTGAATTCGCAAAGTTCACCACATACAGGAATGGAACGAACAGCGTCAGCAAGACATAAATCCAGGCTTGCCCGCTAATCTGGGATCGCGCCGCAGGAAGCGCTTCCGTCACCCCGATGAGGCGGAGAGAGCTGCGGATTGCCGAAAGCAGCAGCGGCAGAAATGTCAGCGTCACCAGGTGAAACGCAGGCCGCTGCGCGAAAACATCCCCTAGGATGAGCAGTGCGCCGAACAGGAGCGTCAGGCAGTAGAGCAAATGCGTGCCTGCGGCTGGCCCCCAGACCTTCTCCGCATAGACCCGGGTGATCAAAACCTGGCGGTTCGTGAATTCCAGAAGTCCCTGGAAATCCGTCTCGACGTAGGAAAGCGTAAGGCACTCGGGTAGGAACACAATCGACCGATTGGTACGATCGAGAGCAGCAGTCAGGGAATAATCGTCACTGACGGAATTCTTCCACTCGTCCAGCACACCAGACTGTTCGAAGACGCTGCGGCGAATTGCGGTGCCTCCGCCCCAGCAGAAGTTCTTCCCTTTTTCGGTCAACATCGTGACCACCGGAGCATTCCACGCCGCAAGCAGCGCTGTCGGCAAGTTGCTTCGATTGGGGATGAACCAGCGCATGGTAGTCGTTGCGCCGATTCGCACGTCCCCCAGGGGCGCGACGAGGTGGTGCAGCCACGTTTTTCCCGGCCGCCCATCGGAATCGGTGAACACCAGTACTTCAAATTCAGGATCCAGCTGCTCGATGGCCGCGCGCAGGTTGTTCACTTTTTCGCTGCAGCCGTTGGGATTTCCGGCGATCACCACATGCGCTTTCACTCGCGAAGTCTTGATCACGCGGTCGATGATGCTGCGCGCGGAATCCGTGGCCGATGCCAGAATAAAAAAGATTTCGTAGTTCTGGCGTTCGAATTCAGTCAGTGAAACCAGGTTGCGTTCGAGCCCCGGCTCGGTCCCTTTGCAGGGGCACAGAAGGGCCACTTTCGGCGCGTAGAATCCTGGATCGGTGTGCAGCCGGCGCCGCACGTACCCCAGCCATTGCACACACTGCCAGAGGAGGTACGCCCCCATCAGGATCTGCAGAAGTACCAGTAAATAGAAGAATGTCTCCACGCTCTCCGAGAGTAGCAGAGAAAGATTGCTCGCAGCGCGCCGTCTGAGCGGCTAGAATCGCAGCGGTAAACGTCTGTTTCAAGGAGCTCTAGATATGCCACGAGTGGATGCAGGCATGGTGACCTCGGCGGTCGAGCTGCCGGGATATCGCATCGTCAGGAACTATGGAATTGTCCGGGGAATTGTCGTCCGGTCGCGTAGCGTCATCGGGAATCTGGGCGCCGCGCTGCAGACCATTGTCGGCGGCAACATCACCATTCTCACCGACCTCTGCGAGAAAACCCGCGAGGATGCGTTCGAACTTATGCTGCAGCACGCCGGTGAACACGGCGCGAACGCCGTGGTCGGCATGCGCTACGACGCCACCGAAGTGATGCAGGGTGTTACCGAAGTGTTGGCCTACGGCACGGCCGTTCAAGTGGAACGCGTTTCTTAGCGTTTTTGTCCAAGGTCGCGGAGAGCCGCTTTCCAGTGATAGAATCCCCGCCTCCCATGTATTGCGCATCGTGCGGTGCACAGGTTTCTCCGACCGGCAGGTTTTGTACCTCGTGCGGTAAGCCCGTTGACCCAGACACCGGCACCACACTTGCTGGCGAAGAAGTCAGCCTGGAAGGGGAAACGATCGCGCCCGCCGCGTTGACCCCCCGCAAACTTCCTTCAACCCAGCCCATCCCCAGAACTCCACGACCGGCTTCAGCGGGCTCCGTACTGACCAGTTCGGATCCGATCGGCGGTGGAAGATTCACTCCCGGCCAAATTATCGCGGAACGCTACCGTGTTGTGGCGCTGGCGGGGCGCGGCGGCATGGGAGAAGTCTATCGCGCAGAGGATTTGAAGCTGTCCCAGGTCGTGGCCATCAAGTTTCTTCCCGAAGCGCTTTCCCAGGATCCCGCCGCGCTCGCGCGCTTTCATGCCGAAGTGCGCACTGCGCGCCAGGTCTCACATCCCAACGTTTGCCGCGTGTTTGACATCGGTGAAGCGGACGGCGTCCTTTTTCTGACCATGGAGTACGTGGACGGCGAGGATCTCGCTTCCGTCGTCCGGCGCATCGGGCGGCTTTCGCCGGACAAAGCCACGGAGGTCGCGCGCCAGATTTGCGCAGGCCTTGCCGCCGCGCATGAACGTGGCGTGATTCACCGCGACCTGAAGCCCGCAAACGTCATGCTCGACGGCGCGGGGAAAATCCGCATCACCGATTTTGGATTAGCAAGCATCGCGGCAAGCATCAAGGGCGCGGATGCCCGCGCGGGAACACCGGCGTACATGGCGCCGGAGCAGCTCGCCGGCCGCGAAGTAACCGCAAAGAGCGACATCTATTCCCTCGGCCTGATTCTCTACGAAATCCTGACCGGCAAGCGCGCCTTCGAAGCTTCGACACTCCCCGAACTAATGAAGCAGCGCGAATCCGGAGCCATCACCAATCCTTCGACACTGGTCCGCGATCTTGACCCGCTGATCGAGCGCGTTGTCCTTCGTTGCCTCGAAGCCGACCCGGACAAACGCCCCTCTTCCGCCTTGCAAGTCGCCGCAGCGCTGCCCGGAGGCGATCCCCTTGCCGCTGCCCTCGCCGCCGGTGAGACTCCTTCGCCTCAAATGGTAGCCGCGGCGGGGGAAACTTCTGGCCTCAACCCTCGCGTTGCCGTTGCGTGCTTCGCAGCATTTATCCTGGGGGTCGTTCTTTTTGTCGCTGTGGGCATTCCGGAAAACGGCCTCGTTCGCATTCACCCTGAAAATCCGCCCGAAGTTCTCGCTAAGAAATCTCGCGAAATTATTTTAAGTCTCGGCTATCCCGGCCAGCCCGTTGACAGAGCCGATGGCTTCTTTTACGACGACGACTTTCTTATTTACCTCGAAAAAGATAACTCTCAGCATCCGCAGTGGAGCCGCGTGCTTTCCGAGCAGCCACCCGTTCTCCGCTACTGGTTTCGGCAAAGTCCCCGCGAAATGAGTCCCGACGGCCTTTGGGGCAATTCCTTCACTCCCTATGTTGTCACCTCTTCTGATCCGCCGCCCACACTCTCCGGGATGATTAATCTTGAGCTCGATCCCGATGGTCATTTGCTCTATTTCCAGGCCATACCGCCTGAAAGAGAAACGAGTCAGCAACCTGCCAAGTCCACCGATTGGCTTCCCCTGTTCACCGCCGCAGGATTGAACCTCTCTGAATTTCACTCCTCGGAGTCCGTCTGGGACTCGCTGGCCTCCGCCGACTCTCGCGCCGCTTGGGACGGCGTTTGGCCGGGCAGCGCTCGGCCTCTGCATATTGAGGCGGCTGCCCGTCGCGGCAAGCTCGTCTATTTCTCCCTCACCGGTCCGTGGTCAAGACCACAACGTATGAGTGGAACTGAAAAGTCCCGCGCCGACAAGACTAGCCAGATCATTGGTCTATCCATCGCGTTCATCATTTTCGCGGGGAGCATCTTCCTCGCATATCGTAATTATTCGCGCGGCAGGAGTGACCGGCAGGGGGCTTTGCGTCTCGCCGCTATTGTTTTTGCGATCGAACTCTGCATTTGCCTCTTTCGCTCCCACTTCGTTCTCACTTTTGATGCCGTTGGCCTCGTCATCCTTGCCCTCAGTACCGGCCTCTTTGTTTCCGCCTTCATCTGGGTGCTCTATCTCGCTCTCGAACCCTATGTTCGCCGCAACTGGCCGCAGACCATCATTTCCTGGACTCGCTTTGTGAGCGGTCGCCTCCGCGACCCTCTGGTTGGCCGCGACCTTCTCTTCGGCGCTCTCCTGGGTATCTTTTGGAACGTTATCTTTGAACTGGGAACCTTTCTTGAAACTCGCGCAGGGGGGCGCCCGCAGCTCGCGAGCGCGGAATTCCTCCTCGGTTTTCGCGAGTCGGTGGCACTGGGGCTTGTCAATGTCGTCAGCTCGATTCAAACGACTCTGACCTTTTTTTTCTTGATTGTATTTTTCCGCGTGCTCGTCAAGAACCGCTGGGTGGCCGCTGCTATTTTCGTTCTGCTTTTTACTGTCCCGAAAGTCCTGGGCAGCGATCATGTCTTGATCGATTCGCTTATCTGGCTCGCGATCTACGGCATCGCTGCTGTCGCCGTGGTGCGTTTCGGATTGATCGTTCTCGCGCTGGGAGTGCTCTCCGCCGATATTCTCCTCAACGTGCCGGTCACTCTGGATTTTTCTAATTGGTACGCCGCCCGCGCCCTTTTCGTGGTGCTCGGATTTTTGGTGATCGCCGCATGGGGTTTTTATACTTCGCTTGCGGGTCAGCGGCTCTGGAAGGAGGACCTCTTCGAATAAACAGGTTCTCGCCGCCGTTCCCCGGACTCCCTCGCTTCAAACTTGCTTCGTCAGCGCCGCTGCCAGTTCTTCGATTCCTGTCAGCGCCCGGCTCGCCGCCAGGCGCGCTTTCTCCATGAAAGAAGAATCCAGCACGAACGCGCAGCGGTCCACGAACGGATGATTCGCCACTTCGAATGGTTTGCGGTTGCGGCGCGTGGAAGCAGCCCGCGCGAGCAACTCCTCATACATTTGCAAGTCGCGCTGAAAATCCAACGCGTCACCCGCGGTCCATCCCTGTTGCCGCGCCAGCGCGGCCAGAAATTTCCGGCGAAACGCTACTGCGTCCCGCCGCAGCATCGGGCGCGGTTTGTCCCTGCCCGCTGGCCGCGGCTCGTCGCAAACGATTTCCAGTGTGCGGACCGTCAGCGCCAGCAGCGCCTCGCGCTGTAGCAAGCCAAGGAGATCGCGGTAAAGCGAAGCGTGCACTTGCAGCGCGTGCCGCCCATTTTCGACCACGTACGAATCGACAAATCGCGGAATGACGCGCTCGCGTATCAGCGCCTCCGCGACAAGCTTGCTCAGCTCTGCTGCCGCATCCTTTGCCTTTTGTTTTTCTCCCGCCATCTTCGGAGAGCTATGTTAGCAGGACTCCATGTCTCTCCGCGTTGTGCCCAGAAATGAAAAACCCGGCAAACAGCACCGGGCTCTCAGGGAATAGTTTGTAGGGGCGCAGCATCGCTGCGCTCTGTCATGCACGCAGTTCAGTGAATCGCTCTTGGCTGATCCGGTCCAACACCCTTCGGTTTTGGCTCCGGCGCAATTGGCGGCGCCACTGGATCCTTCTGCAGCGCGTGCTCAAGGACTTCGTCGAGTGTCCGCACGTAGGTGATTTTGATGTCGCCCAGAATCTCTGGTGTGAGATCCGCGACCGCATTTGGCTCGTTGTCCGCGGGCAAGAGCACTTCCTTGATGCCTGCACGCTTGGCGCCGAGAACTTTCTCCTTGACGCCGCCGATCGGCAAAACAATTCCCGAAAGCGTCATTTCTCCAGTCATCGCCAGACGGTCCCTCACCGGCCGCCCGCTGAGCAAGCTGACCAGGGCCGTAACCATCGCCGCACCGGCGGACGGGCCGTCCTTCGGCACCGCGCCGGAAGGCACGTGGATGTGAATGTCCTGCTTGCGGAAAAAGTCCGGATCGATCCCGTAGCGTTCGCCGTTGGCGCGCGTCCAGGTCAGTGCCGCGGTCATGGACTCCTGCATCACTTCCCCAAGGTGTCCGGTCATGGTGAACTGCTTGCCGCCGCGCATACGCGTGGCCTCGATGAAGATGATGTCGCCTCCGACCGGCGTCCACACCAGCCCGACCGCGACGCCGGGCCGCTTGACGCGTTCCTCGACTTCCTTTTCCGTGCGGAACTTCGGTACGCCCAGGAATTCGCGAACGATTTCCGGTGTAACGACCATCTTCTCTGTTTTGCCTTCGGCGATCCGCCGCGCCTGTTTGCGTGTGATCGTCGCGATCTCCCGCTCCAGGTTGCGCACGCCCGCTTCGCGCGTGAAGCTGTGAATGATCTCCTGCAGCGCCGCGTCCGTGAATTCGATCTGCTCGCCGACTTTGATACCGTTCTCGGCCGTTTGCTTCGGGATCAAGTACTTATGCGCGATGTGCAGTTTTTCCTCGCCCGTATAGCCGGGCAGCTCGATAATCTCCATGCGGTCGCGCAGCGGCTCCGGGATGGGATCCATCCAGTTCGCTGTGGCGATGAACAGCACTTTCGAAAGGTCGAACGGCACGTCCAGGTAGTGATCGCGGAACGCATTGTTCTGTTCCGGGTCCAGGACTTCCATCAACGCCGACGACGGATCGCCGCGGAAGTCGCGGCCCAGCTTGTCCACTTCGTCCAGCATCATCACCGGGTCGTTGGTTTCCGCGCGCTTCAGTCCTTGTATGACCTGTCCGGGCAACGCGCCAATGTAGGTGCGCCGATGGCCGCGGATTTCCGCTTCGTCATGCATGCCGCCGAGCGCGATCCGCACAAACTTTCGCCCCAGCGAGCGCGCAATGGACTTGCCGAGCGAAGTCTTGCCCACGCCCGGAGGCCCGACGAAGCAAAGGATCGGCCCTTTCATCCCCGGCTGCAATTTTTTCACCGCCAGGTAGTCGAGGATGCGCTCCTTCACCTTTTGAAGATCATAGTGATCTTCATCCAGGATTGCGTGTGCCTTGGGAATGTCGATCTCTTCGCTTCCCGAGGATTTGCTCCAGGGCAGCGAAGTCATCCATTCCAGATACGTCCGCGAAACCATGTATTCGGCGGACGCCGGCGTCATTTTTGCCAAGCGCTTCACTTCGCGCTCACATTCCTTCTTGGCTTCCGCGGTCATCCCCGCTTCTTCCACTTTCTTGCGAAGCTCGTCGATCTCCTGCATCGAATCATCGGATTCGCCGAGTTCCTTCTGGATGGCCTTCATCTGCTCGCGCAGGAGGTATTCCCGCTGGTTCTGGCTCACTTGCTCCTGCACCTGGTCGTGAATCTTCGAACGCAGTTCGAGCACTTCCAGTTCTTTCGAAAGCTCGCGGATCAGCGTCTCCAGTCTCCGTCGCACGCTGGAGGTTTCAATCAATTCCTGCCGCAGAAGCGTTGAAAGCGAAGGCAGCGTTCCGGCGATGAAATCCGCCAGCCGTCCGGGATCGCCGATGTTCATTGCCGCAGATTGTAAATCGTCGGAAAGCTGTGGCGAGTGGCTCACAACGTCCCGAAATAGGTCTTGCGCGTTGCGCTGCAGTGCTTCCAGTTCGGTGTCGGATTCGCCGATGATGTCCGGCTGCGGTTCCACTTTCGCGCGAAGATATGGCCGCAAACCGATCAGATCCACGATTTGAATGCGCTGCAGGCCTTCCAGAAAAATCACCACGTTGCCGTTCGGCATTTTGACGGTCTTGTGCACTTTGGCCAGCGTACCGACTTTGTGCAGGTCCGCGGCGGAGGGTTCCTCGACGCGCGGGTCGAGTTGTGCAACAACACCCAGCATCTTCTCTTCGCCTTGTAGTGCGCTTACCAACGCCAGCGAACTTTCCCGTCCCACGGTCAGAGGCAGGACAGCGCCCGGAAAAAGGACGGTGTCGCGAACCGGCAGGATCGGAAGAATCTCTGGCACCACGAATTTTTTTTCAGCCATGATGTCCCCTAACTTCGCACGCGGCAAAGAGTGCGCCGCGCCCTTCCATCTTAGATGCACCCCAACTGGAAACGGTGCACGAAAGTATGATTGTTGCTGTCATAAAATCTTAGCATTTCGCACTCATATCTTGCCAGCACTGCTTCAAATGTGCAATTTTCCATTTAACATGTCTAAATTCAATAGGATACGTAAAAAAGGGTCCAGTCCGAGCCGGACACTCTGGGATCATATCAAGCGACTGAACCCTTCATACCCGCCTCCCCATTTTTCGGCCCAAACCGCTTCAAGATGTACTTCCTGGCATCCTCCTTGGTGTTGATCTGACCCTCCAGTTGAGCGTCTTCGAGGCTGCGTAATATCTGGCTGAACGCTGGCCCTGGCCTAAACCCCATAGCTTGCAAATCGTCGCCAGTCAGCAGGCGCTCCGGCCGAACTTGCTCCGGCGGTGTGTCTGCGAGGAAGCCCTGCACAAATTCGTAGGACTGTAGCAGGCGATTACTGGAGAGACAGTCGAGGCGGTGCAACGCCAGATGCTCATCGAACCGCGGCAGCCGCACGAATCGTTTCAGTGTAGACGTCCGCATTGTTTCAACGTCCTTAAACCTCATGTGGTTTTTCACTAACGCCAGGATTTGCTCCATCTCTTCATTCGAAAAACGCAGCCGCCGGCAAATCTCCTCCGCCATTCGAACGCCCACGTCCACGTGGCCATCGAAACGAATGCGGTCGCCCGTCTCTGATGCCGGCCGGAACGTAGGGGGCTTGCCCACATCATGAAGCAGCACGCCCCATGCCAGCGTCGGCGAAACGCCCGCGGGAAGTCCCCCGAGCATCAGCAGTGTGTGAATCCACACGTCGCCTTCCGGATGATATTGCGGTGGTTGCGCTACGCCCCTCATCGCGAAAATTTCCGGCAAAACTTGCAACAGCAGACCGGTTTCATCGAGCAGTTCGAATCCCCGGCGCGCGGCACCCTCGGTAAGTAGTTTGGTCAGCTCATCGCGTAGCCGTTCCGCGGAAACCTGTCGAATCTCCGGCGCATGCTGATAAATCGCATTTGCGGTCGCGGGCTCGATCGCAAATTCGAATCGCGCCGCAAAGCGCACCGCGCGCATCATCCGTAGCTTGTCTTCCTGGAACCGACGCTCCGGTTCGCCGATGGCGCGAATCACTTTGGCCTTCAGGTCGGCCTGCCCGCCGACAAAGTCGAGCACTTCGCCGGTGTCGTGGCGCATCAGCAAGCCATTGATCGTAAAGTCGCGGCGTTGGACGTCTTCTTCCGCCGTCTTCGAAAAAATCACGCGATCAGGGTGACGGCCGTCGCTGTAGCCCACATCCGAACGAAACGTTGCCACTTCGACTTTCAGCCCATCGCGCGGAATCAAGATCACGCCGAACTGCGCGCCGACCGCCACACTTTCAGGAAACAGCGCCGCTACCTGTTCCGGCGTGGCATCCGTGGTCACATCGTAGTCCGCGGGTTCGCGTCCCAGAAGCACGTCGCGCACACACCCGCCAACGAGCAGCGCCTGAAACCCGCTTCGGCGGAGCGCGTCGCAAATCGAGTTGGCCAATTCCCGCGCCGTCACGCAGTGATTATGCGGCATCTGCGCTTGGAAGTGGGAATCCACGTGAAGTCAGCCACTGAAATCGAATCGCTCTCGAGTATCCACTTCTCAGCAATTCAGCACTCGGATGGTCAAGGGTCCGATAGACATGGCAAACCGAGAAGATCCTCACTCTGATTCTTCTCTTACGGAAAACGGACGACTGGCAACTGAAAACACTACTTGCTGCGGAAGACCAGGCAAGTAATGTCGTCGGACTGCCGCGTGGCAAGGACAAATTCATCCACTTTTTTCATGAGGAACTTGAGTGTTTCCTGCGCGTTCCAATCGGGCAGGTTGCGAATAGCTTCGAGCCAGCGCGCGTTTCCGAATTCTTCGCCTGCTTCATTGAAGGCTTCGACGACGCCGTCGGTAAAGAAAATCAGCGCGTCACCCGGGGCCAGCACCAAAGAGGCGGTCTCGTATTTTTCATCGGATCGAATTCCCAGCGGCAGGCCGCCGACCTCCAGGTTTTCCAGGGCCCCATTCGCGTGGCGGAAAATGGGCGCATTGTGGCCGGCGTTCACGTAAACCAGCCGTCGAGTAACGGGATTGTATTCACCGAGAACCGCGGTCGTGAAACGCAGCCCATTCAGACTGTGCGCGCACGCATAGCGATTCAGCCGCGCCACCAGATCCGCGAGCGCGGCATTCTCTCCCGCGATGGTCCGCAGGCTTGCTTGCAGCGTGGCCATCAACAGTGCGGCGGGAACGCTCTTGCCCGCCACGTCGGCAATTACCAGCATCAGCCGCTCGTGTTCTTCCGGATTGGGATAAAACGCATCGTAGTAATCGCCGGCGACGGAATTCTGCGGCCGCGTCGCAAAGGCAATGTCCGCGCCAACGACTTCCGGCGGCTGCGAGGGCACCAACCAGGTTTGAATCTCCCGTGCGATCTCCAAGTCGCGCTTCATCGTCACCTTGTCCGCCAGTTCGAGGGAGAGCAGCAGTAGGAACACTACGGCGGCAATAGCTTCAAACTTAATGTCAACCACAGCTCTGTTTCCGACCCGAAAGCTGATGCTCGAAAGAACCATCATCAAAAACGCGGCCAGCAGCAGCACGCGCCGCGCTGGAGAGAGCTTCAGCAGAAGAGCCCAGAAAAACTGCCTGGCGACGTGCAGCGGCCGCCGCCAGCGCGGCAACTTGTGAATTTCCTCCCAATCCACGTCGCGCCCGTAGAAGCCGTAGCTGGAGCGCGCGTCCGCCGTAAACTGCGACCACAAATCGTCGAGCTCGCGGCCTTCGCTGACGCGCTGCCAGAAATTCCGCACGCGACCCGCCAGGTGGGCAGGAGGGACCGGTGGAAGCGGGGATGTGCTCATCGGAGGAAAGTATAGGACATTCGAACGACGTTTCGCTGGAAGTTACGAATCATCGCGGTCGTGCCCCGGGTCGTCGCGGCGCAGCGACCCGCCGAATTGCACTTTGCCAAAACCGAAGCGGTCACGGAGGCGGTCCGCCGCGCTGGTGAGCTTTTCGAGTTTTGCGCGGCGCTCGGCATCGAGTAGATCGAGTTGCTGCGTGCCGTGCGTGAGGCCGCTGAGGCTGACCCCCAGCAGCCGGACTTTTCTTTTCTCATCGCGATTTTTGCGGAAGAGATCCTGAAATACGATGAAGATATCGGCGTCCAGGCGTGTGGGTTCGGCGAGCGATTTCGAACGCGTGTGTGTTTCGAAACCGGCGTAACGGATCGTAAGGGTCAGCGTTCGCGTGGCCAGCCCGGCCTCGCGCAGCCGCTTGCAGGCTTTCTGCGAAAGATGGCTGAGCATGGTGGAAAGCGCATTCGAATCATCCGTATCTTCGCCAAACGTGTGATTGTGCGAAATAGATTTTGGTTCGGCATCAATCACAAATTCGTACGAATCACCGCCGCGCGACTTGCGATACAGCGCCGTTCCCCACTGTCCAAAAATGCTTTCCAGCTTTTCCTGCGGAACCGCAGCGATCTGTTCTACCGTTTCAATCCCGAGCGCGCGCAGCGCGCGCTCCGTCACTTCGCCAATGCCCGGAATCTTTCTTACCGGCAAAGTCGCCAGGAACCGCTGTTCGCTTCCCGCAGGAACCCAAACAAGCCCGCGCGGCTTGGCCTGGTCCGATGCGACTTTGGCAACGAGCCGCGTCGCTGCGAGTCCGCCGGAGCAGGGAAGGCCGGTCGTGCGTGTGATGCTGCGAAGCAATTTGTCGGCTGCCGCGAGCGGCGGGCCAAGCAATCGCTCGGTTCCGGCGAGATCGAGATAAGCTTCGTCGACCGATGCCATTTCCACGATCGGAGAAAATTGTCCAAGGATGGTGGCGACACGGTCGCTCCACTCGGAGTACAGCGTGTGGCGGCAATCGAGAAATACGGCGTGCGGGCAAAGTTTCCCCGCCGTTCGAAGCGGCATCGCGGAATGGATGCCGAATTTGCGCGCTTCGTAGCTCGCGGCGGAAACCACGCCGCGCTGGTCAGGCTGCCCTCCCACCACCACCGGTTTGCCGCGAAGCTCGGGACGATCGAGCAATTCCACCGAAACAAAAAAAGCGTCCATGTCCACGTGCAGAATGGCGGCCGTCGCATCGGCCGACCGCTCCTCGAGCGGCCCGTGCTTGGCTCGAAATCGTACGAACTCCGGCATGCCGCTAGCCTACTCCCGACTTTTGTATCCCTCAACCTTTCCGGTTGAGTGTTCGCTACAACCTTTCGGCGGCGATGATGCGGGGGATTCCAGAGAGGTCGTTGGTTACGGCTACGTTTGTCCATGTTGGTGCATCGAGAAGCGGTTGCACAGCGGGGAGAGAGTTGTGGCCAAGTTCGAGGACCAGGAGCCCGCCGGGCTTGAGGCGGGCGGCGGCTTGAGCGATCAGATCGGCGTACAGTTCGTAGCCTTCTTCGCCGCCGTAGAGGGCGATTTCTGGTTCGTGATCGCGGACTTCGCGCATCAGCGTTGCGGCTTCGTGACGGCCGATGTAGGGCGGATTGCTGGCGATCAAGTCGAAGGAACGCGGCGAATGTGAAATTCCTTCCAGCAAATTGGATTCGAGGAAATGGATTTGATCGGAGAGGGAATGGTGAGCGGCGTTGCGCTTCGCGACTGCGAGGGCTGCTCTAGAAATGTCGGTGGCGTGGATTGTGGCGCCGGGTAATTCTTTTGCAAGTGTGACGGCGATACAGCCGCTGCCGGTGCCGATGTCTGCGATTTGCAGGCCTTCGCCGGTAAGAGTTTGCTTGCGGCCCGCACGGAGTTCGCGGAGGGCGAGGCGGTCGAGGGCGACTTCGATTAAATGTTCGGTTTCGGGGCGAGGGATCAGAACGTTCGGTGTTACTTCAAATTCGAGACCCCAGAATTCCTGTTTGCCGGTGAGGTGTTGCGTCGGCTCGCCAGCGGCGCGGCGCGCGATGAGCGAGAAATATTGTTGGGACGCGAGCGCGGGGATTTCCTCTTCGGGGTGAGAGTAGATCCAGGTGCGACTACGGCCGAGCGCATGAAGAAGCAACAATTCCGCGGCAAGCGTAAAGGAGGGAACATTGGCGGCACGCAATTGGGCGATGCCGTTCTTCAGTGCGGCGCGAACATCGAGATGCGACTCACTGCCGCTCATCAGGCTTCGGCGAGTTCTTGCTGGAGGCGTTCGGCTTCGTAGTGGGAGACGAGGCCGTCTACGAGCGGGGCAAGCTTGCCTTCCATCACGTCGGTGAGCTGGTGGAGGGTGAGGCCGATGCGATGATCGGTAACGCGGTTCTGGGGGAAATTGTACGTGCGGATTTTCTCGGAGCGATCGCCGGTTTTGATTTGGCCGCGGCGCTCGACGGAAAGCGCGGCCTGGCGCTTTTCCTGCTCCTGTTCGTAGAGGCGTGCGCGGAGAACGCGCATGGCTTTGGCGCGGTTTTTGATTTGCGATTTTTCGTCCTGCTGAGAGACCACGAGGCCGCTAGGAATGTGCGTGATGCGCACTGCGGAATAGGTCGTGTTGACGGACTGACCGCCCGGGCCGGAAGAACAGAAGGTATCGACGCGCAAGTCTTTTGCTTCGATCTTGATGTCGATTTCGTCGGCTTCCGGAAGAACCGCGACAGTAGCCGCTGAAGTGTGGATGCGGCCTTGCGTTTCGGTCGCGGGGACGCGCTGGACGCGGTGGACGCCGCTTTCGTATTTCAGCTTGGAATAAACCTTGTTTCCCTGAATGGCGGCGACAACTTCTTTTAGCCCACCGAGGGAGGACGGAGAGCTTTCGAGGACTTCCACTTTCCATCCAAGCGTTTCCGCATAGCGCGAATACATGCGGAAGAGTTCGGCGGCAAAGAGGGCGGCCTCATCGCCGCCGGTGCCGGCGCGGATTTCCAGGATGACGCTCTTTTCATCGAGAGGATCCTTCGGGAGTAGCAGAAGTTTTAGCTCGCGCTCGATGGTTTCCTTGCGTGCGGCGAGATCTTTTTCCTCGTCGTGGGCCATCTGCTTCATCTCGGTGTCTTGCGATTCGAGAAACATCTGGTGGGCGCCGGCAAGGTCTTTTTCGATCTGCTTGAATTCGCGATGCTTGGCAACGATCTCGCCGAGTTCAGATTGCTGCTTGGCGACCTTCTGGAAACGCGAGGAGTCCGAAACGATTTCCGCCGAGGAAAGTTCCTGCGTGAGCTCGTCGTAGCGCGCGCCAAGCTGGTCTAGTTTTTCAGATAACGTTAGTGCAGCCATTGCAAACCTCAGTAGTTCTTAGTCATTAGTTCTAAGTTTTTAGTAAAAAAAGGAAAAGTTGAATTTGGATTGCAGAGAAGTGCGGGCTCCCGGAGCGGAGCGAAAGGAGAGTCGGCTAATAGAACGTGGCGTACATCAATTTGCTCTGCAATAAGAATAACGCCGAATCGCGAATCACGCAAATAGCGGCTATTTGGATTCCCTGATTTCGGGAGTGGCAGACGCATTCGCAAACGTGATTGTTATTTCAGAGCCTTTGCGAACATTGTTCACTAGTGCGGGCCGGAAGCACGCGATGCACGTACCGGTTTTGTGCCGAACGCTGGGATAGACAACGCCGGCCGATCCCGCTTCAAGGAGTTCCCTGGCCAAGTGTTGCGAGGCAATGTAGCTGGCCGGGTCCAAATAGTTTTGAAAGGCCCGGTCCCCGCGAAGGTCGTGGAACTTTCCGCGGAAGTCGGCGAGGAAATCGACGTAGGTAAAACTCTCCTTTTCCTGCCAGTGGATTTCCTGCAGTTCCTTCGCTTTGTGGTGGGCCACTTCCGCTTCGGAAGTTTGACGCGAGAAGGCGGCATACCAAGCGCCGCGCTCTGGCCCGTTGAAACGGCTTCCCAGCGGGCGGGCATGGGTAAACGCAGCGTTAACAATGTGGGAGTAAGAAAGACCGAACACGAGTTCCCGCACGGTAATCCCAGGGAGAAGTCCGGCTTCGCCGAGGAGGCGGTCGTTGGTAGCCCCCTCCAATTCGAAAAGTGCGCTCAAGTCATCGGAATCATCGGTCAGACGCGCAAGGACGCTTTCGCCTTTCTCGATGTAGCGGGAAGGGATCAAACGATGCGTGTCATCGCGGGATAGGTCGGAGAGGAGAGGAAGCACTCATTGCCCTCCACGGCGCGCATCCAGAAGCTGCCTCACGCGCAGCATGGCCGGGAGACCGCCCTTGATCATGTAGGTCAAGGGAGTATCTCCTTCAAACATCGGGTTCTCATTGGGCAACTGAACCCAGCGGTCGGCAAGTTTCTTGCTGTAGAGGATATTCAAGGCTTTAAAGATTCCAGTGAGCACGGAGATTCTTGTGAGTCGATCCTGGTCGAGAGGACCCCGCGACTTTCTCTTCCATTCATAAAAAGCGCCGTTGGACATTCCGCCGAGGACGCGGCGGGCATCCTCATCGCGCAATTCCCAAAGCTCACTCATTTTCAAGAAGGCTCTCACGGCCGGGGGGCTCAGTCGTTTCAGTACATTCTTGTCAGAAAGGTCCGCGGGTCTTTCCCAGGAAATACCAGCGGGGAGGCGATTGAGGGTGGCCATCCAGTGCTCCTTAGTCTATCCAAGTATGGAGCATTATAACTCCAATAATGGACTGTTGCAAGCTGTAGTCTTGAGGCTCATTCTGACTAGAAAGCGACCGTCAGTGGCTTCCACAGCGGTTGCCCGCGGGCGCGGCGGTATACTACGATGCGAATCAACCTATGAGCGAAGCGACGCGCGCCATGTTGCAAACCAATGGGGGGGCGGCACAAGAGATCCAGACTGAAGCGGATGCGGGATTTCTTTGGGATTTCTGGTATCCGGCGGTGCGGAGCGCAGAGATTGGCGGGCAGAAACTTGTTACGACGATGTTGCTGGAAGTGCCCTTGGTGCTTGGCAGGACTTCGGAGGGGAAGGCGTTTGCGATGCGGGATTCTTGTCCGCACCGGGGGATACCGCTGTCGTATGGGCGGCTCGACGGGAAAGTTCTCGAGTGCTGCTATCACGGATGGCGGTTTGATGCTTGCAACGGGCAGTGCGTGGAGATTCCTTCGCTTTCGAGCCAGGACAAGTTGAAAGTGGAGAGGATTTTTGCGGGGCATTATCCGTGCGAGGAGCGCGACGGGTATGTCTGGGTTTACATGACTGCACCGGGAACGAAATTGGCGGAGAAGATGCCGGTGGCGCCGGGGCTTGTGGTTTTCAGCGAAAAATACAAGATCACGCATCTCTCTTGCGAGCTTCCTTCGCATGTGGACCAGGGAATCATCGGGTTGATGGATCCGGCGCACGGGCCGTTTGTGCATCAATCGTGGTTCTGGCGGAAGCGCGCGAGCATTCATGAAAAGGCCAAGCAGTTCGAGCCGATCCCGAATGGGTTTCGGATGAGCCCGCACCAGCCAAGCGCGAACAGCGCACCTTACCGATTGCTGGCGAAGATGACGGGCGAGACGGTGACGACGACGATTGATTTCGTACTGCCGAATCTGCGCACGGAGATCGATCGCAGCGGGAAGCTGTGGTTTTCGAGCCGCGCAACGGTGACGCCAGTGCGGCGCGATTTGTGCCGGATTGATTTTGTGGCGGCGTGGAACTTGCCGATTCCGGTCGCGGTCTTTCGTCCTTTTGCGAAAAAGTTTCTGCGGCAGGACCAGTTGACGATGATCCAGCAAGCCGAAGGATTGAAGTACAACCCTCACCTGATGCTGATCGATGACGCGGACCGGCAGGCGAAATGGTATTTCGCGCTGAAGGCGAACCTACTGGAGTCGCGACGGACGGGCGCGGCAATGGTGCATCCGATGGATGGGCCGGTCACGCTTCGTTGGCGATCTTGAAGAGTTCTCAGCTGTCAGTTTTCCGTTGTCGCTAAGCCATGCAAGGCCCACTCCCGGCATTTGAATTCATTTCAAATGGAATTCACATTCATGCTTGAGATGTGTTTCGCCACCCCATCCCTCTCCCTTTTCCTGTAAGTGTTGCATCTAAAGAAGTTAGGGATCATGTGAGTGCTTTAGAATCAACACATACGGGCATTCCTGCAAGTGTTGATTCTAAATGGGTTACACGGGGCCCAGCCCATTAGGAGTTGGCGGGTATGAGGTAGTGCTTCTTGGAATTTGGAGTCATGCAATGAGGTTGGATGTCGATGGAAAGAAAAGCGGCAGCTCTGCTACCGCACTCCAAATGCAGTTATCTACAACGATAAGTAAGCCACAAGTTGACAGGGCAGTCAAGGAATACTCTTTAGCGGAGAGAAGTAAGGTCGAATTCCACGGAGACGGGATCGCCTTCGGGGGGAGCCACCAGGATAGTGGCGGAATCGGAATTGAAGGATTCGGCAAGGAGTTCGATTTCAATCATGGCGCCCGTGAGGATACAAGGACCGCCGCGCCGACCGCAGGCAGATTCTGCCGTCCCTTGAAAGGAGGAGGGTTGTAGGAGCTGGTGATCGCTGAAAACCTGGAGGCGGAAATCTTTCCAGAAGTCATACGGGCGCCGAATGAGCGGCGGAGACGAAGCAGAAGTTCCGTGAGCGGGGTTTTCCATGAAACGGCCATAGGAATCGGTGAGGTGGATGTGAACGAAGATTTTGACGAAATCCTGGCGCCCTCGATGGTCAAGACGCGCCTGTTGGGCGCTGTAGTTGCCGATGTAGCCATCGGAAAAGAGGGCAAGTTGGACGAAGGGAGTGAAGAAGGCGATGGAAGAAATATGGGGACCGGAATGTGGAGGAGGGAGATGCCGTGTGTATTTGTCGAGAAGGCGCGGGACGGTTCCGTCATGGCGCTGGCCGAGGAAATAGGCCTCGCGGATAGATTCGTCGGAGAGGATGGTGTCGAAGGCGGAAGCTGGGGGAGCGGACAGACAAAGAGACAGAAGCAGGACGATGAGGAGGCGTAGCAGAGGACGCATGGTGAGACCCTCGAGCAAAGTATAGAACAAAGGAAAGCCAGGGAACACAGAAGAAGATGACGGACAAAGCGCGAGGGTACTAACGGAGGGAGACCAGATCGAAATCGACGGAGATGGGGTCGCCTTCGGGCGGGTGGACCTCAATAGTGGAGGAGTTGGAAGCGAAGGATTGCGCCAGGAACTCGAGCTGTATGGTAGCGCCAGTGAGAACGCAGCCGCCGTCATCGGAACAGCTGTAGTTGGGTTCGCCAGAAGAGGTGAGGGCTATGAGCTCTTTGTCTTCGCTGAAAACTTGAACGTCAAAATCTTTCCAAAAGTCAGAAGGACGCAGGACGAAGCCGATGGGAGAGCCGGAACGAGATCCGGTGGGACGAGGAATGAAGGCGGGATAAGTATCCGTCAGCAGGACTTGAACGATGATTTTCACGGACTCTTGCTGGCCGCGATGATCGAGGGCAGCTTGCTGGGCGCTGTAGCCCATAGAGTGTTCACTTGAGAGCCGAGTAAGGAGCGCGAAAGGTGTGAAGAACGTGATGGACGCGATGTGCGGGCCAGTCTTGGGTGGCGGGAGGTGCTTTGTGTATTTGTCGAGAAAATGCGCAAGGGATTCATCGCGACGCTGGCCGAGGAAATAGGCTTCGCGGACGGCCTGGTCGGAGAGGGGAGTGTCGAAGGCGAAGGTGGAAGGAGAAAGGAGCAAAGCGGCCGCGAGAACCGTGTAGAGGGAACGGGGGGAAAAGCGCATGGGAAACTGCCTCCATTGTATTAGATGTAGAAACACGGCGTTGTGGATACGACGCTGCGCGCCCGTTCCACTGGCTCGCAGCGGAACGGGCGCCTATTGGGAACGGGGCTAAGGGTTGACATTCAGAGTGGCCGAACCGGTTACGGGGCCGACGGCAGCGGTTACGGTGACAGGTGTAATGGCGGCTGGTGCAGAAACAATCTGAATCGAACCGCGATTGGAGATGTCATTACTGATCAAAGCGGTAGCAGGGACGGAAGAGGTCCAGACGACGGAAGCGAGTTGCTGTGTGCTGCCGGCAAGTGTGCCCATGGCAATGAATCTTTGACGGGAGCCGGAGGAAATCGAGGCATTGGCGGGGGTAACGGTGATGGATTGAAGGCCGGCAAGAGTTAACGAGCCGGGCTCGTAGATCTCCTCGCCGGCTTTGGGAGCTTCGGAAGTAGTGCCGCCGACGATGAGTATGGTGCCGTTGGCGAGTAGGGTAGCCGTGTGGCCGGCACGAGTGGTGTTCAAACTTCCGGCCATAGCAAAGGTTCCGGCGGAAGGATCGTACAACTCCGCGCTTCCGACGACGGAGATGCTGGACATGTCACCACCGGTGATTAAGACGGTGCCATTGGTCAGTAAGGTGGCGGAGTGGCGGAAGTGGGCGCTGTTCAAAGAGCCAGTGGGCGTGAAGACGCCGGTGGCCGGATCGTACAACTCCGCGCCGGAGGAAGGAACGCCATTCGAAACACCGCCGGCGACTAGAACCTTTCCGTTGTTGAGAAGCGTGGCGGTGAAGAGGTCGCGAGTGGCTTTCATGCTGCCGGTGAGAGTGAATGCGCCAACGGCGGGATCGAAGAGTTCCGAAGTTGCGGTATAACCGGTGGCGTTCAGCCCGCCGGCGACGAGCACCTTGCCATCATTGAGGAGGACAGCCGCGCCCCCCTCGTGTAGTTCGGTCATGCTGCCGGTGGGAGAGAAAGTCCCGGTGGAAGGATCGTAAATCTCCGCGGTGTTGGTTCTGATGCCGGAAGCCATCAAGACAGTACCGTTTTGGAGAAGTGTGGCGGTATGAAAATAGCGACCAGAATTCATATTGCCGGTGAGAGAGAAAGTGCCGGTGGCGGGATCGTAGAGCTCGGCGGTGGAAATGGCTGCGTTATTGTCGGTGATGCCGCCAGCGATAAGAACCTTTCCGTTGTCAAGAAGCGTCGCAGTATGGAAGTTGTGGCCAACGTTCATGCTGCCGGTCGGCGTGAAGGTGCCTGTGGTTGGGTTATAGAGCTCGGCACTCGTGAGACTGTCCGACGCGAGGAGGTTGGCGTTCCCCCCGGCGATCAGAACCATGCCATTGTTGAGGAGCGTGGCGGTGCTGAAATTACGCGGGGTGCCCAAACCACCAGTGAGGAGAAAGCCGGGTGTGACATTGAGGGTGAAGGGAGGGCTCATAACACCGTTTGCCGAGGCGGTGATTTGCGTGGCGCCCGCGAGCAAACCCATGGCGGTGCCACTACTTGAGCCGATAGTGGCGACCGTGGGAGCGCTGCTGGTCCAGGTGAAGGTCACGCCGTTGAGGATGTGGCCGCGGGAATCTTTGGCGGTTGCAGTGAGAGTCGTATTCGTGCTGACGATGATTGAGGAGGAAGAAGAAGAAGTTATGTCAATCGAAGCGAGCATGGGTGCGGCGGAATTCGAGCTGCAGCCGGCGAAGAAGATCGCAACGATGGCGAAGAGCAGGCCTAGAGGAACGTGTGGCGAAAGCGCGCTAAGGCTGCGCTGCGTTCGCTGCGATGTTAACTGCAATAACTTTTGGAACTTACTACGAACTGATTCGACGAAGGGAAATGAGAGTAGTCCTGGCATGACGCCTCCTAACGGTTGGGACTCTCTCGCTGCCTAGGACGCATGGAAGGGGCCGAGGGTTTCAGATGCGGCGCGTGATGTTGGGAAAATCTAACCAGACTTTGATGCCGCAGAAGTGGGAGCCTTCGGTGCAGATGGGGGTGGTGATGCCGGCGCGGATGTGGCAGGGGGGGCCGATGTATTTGGTGAGTTGGGGATGGACTTCGCGGAGCTGGGCGAGCTCGTCCATGGAGGATTGGTAGATTTCTTCCTGGGCGTTGAAGCAGGTGCGCATGGTCCATTTGTGGATGAGATGGAGGAGGGAGCCGGATTCGTAGAGGCGGATGGATTTGGCGTTGGGCAAAAGATAGAGCGCGATTTCCGGAGGGACGCCGCGATCGAGGAGCTGGTTTTTTGCGGACCAGGCGTCGAGCATGGCGCGATCGTAGACTTCTTTGGCGCGGGGGTTGGCGGCGAGGAGCATGGGAGTGATGTAGTCGGGTTCGCGCGTATCGGCGAGGGTGAGAAGCGGGCGCGAGCCGGGGATCATGCGATGGCGCTGGTCCTGACTGTCGGCGGTGTGGCTGATTTTTTTGGCGAAGGTGTAATTGGCGTGCTGGAGGGCGCGCATCATAGGGGCGTGGACGCCGACGTTGAGAGTTTCGAGACGGTAGAGATTGCGCGCGGGATTGAGGAGACGGTCGATGGCTTCGGCATCGGAGCACTGCGATTCCGTGAGGCCGGCGACGGCGCGGTAGGATTCGGCCATGACGCGGACGGCGTTGGGGGAATAGTCGACGAGCTTGGAAGTCTTGCCGTTGAGCTTGGCATCGAATTCGCGGGCGAAGGGTTCGCCGGCGGATGGCTGGGCCATCGCGTTTTTCCATTCGGGCAATTCTTCGAGAGGCTCGGTGCCGAAACGGTCGAAGAATTGGGCGTCGATGGCTTTTACTTGCGAAACCATTTCTCCGATGACGGTGCGGGCTTCGCTGGGCGTGTCGGAGGCCGCGCTCATGCGCCAGAGGCGATGGAGCACTATGCCGGAGAGAGTGTGCACCATGGTGGTGAAGGCGGCGACGGGCAAGACGTAGCGGGCGATTTCGATGGCGCGCTTTTCGGCGGAGCGCTCGATTCTCTGGAGGCGCTTGGCGTGGGACATCGGGCCGATGTGCCAGATGTCGTTGAGGATGTTGCGTGTGTCGCCGATCAGCAGAGTGGAGAGTTCGCGATAATAATTCCAGGCGCGGGTGATGGCGCCTTCGTAAATTTCCTTGCATTTTTCGTCGAAGAAAAGAGAAACGGGCGGGACGAAGGCTTGCGGGCGGTCGAGGCGGACGTAGCGCTGGCTTTGCTGCTCGGAATTGTAGAAGGGGTGCGCGTGGAGGAAGGACCAGACGAACTGGCGGCTGATGTTTTCGAGGCCGAATTCGAAATGAGCGTGCTGGTAGACGGTGTGATGGCCGCTGTAGAAAGTGGCGGCGCCGATGTTGACGCGCTGCTTGTCGGTGATTTCCTCGGGGCCGATGAGGCGGGGGGCGTAGCAGGTGCGTGCGGCGGCAATCGCCGAATCGAAAGGGTGCGCGAAGGCGTTGCGAAGAGTGACGCGCGGCGGGGCGGATTCGACTAATTCGCCGGGGTGCGCGCCATCAAACATGCGGGATTGCGTAGCCACGATGGAAGTTCATTGTACGGGAAGGGAAGTTGACAGTCGACAGTTGAAAGTCGAAAGAATCTGGAAGAAGGAAAATAAAAATAACGCAGAGACGCTGAGGAGCGCGGAGAGCTTGCGGAAGAATTCACAAAGGGTGCAGGAAGAACAAAAGAGGGACAACCCGCCGCGGGGCTGTCCCTCTTTAAGGTGCGCAGACTTACTTCTTGGCGGCTGCGGTTTTGCCAGCTTCGACTTTGGCGGCGGCGTCGGCGTATTTCTTGGTGAAGCGTTCAACGCGGCCGGCGGTGTCGATGAGCTTCTGTTTGCCGGTGAAGAAAGGATGGCAATTGGAGCAGATTTCGACGTTCAACATGTTGCCCTTGATGGTCGAACGGGTAGTGAAATTGTGGCCGCAGGCGCAGTGCACCGTGACGGCGTGATAGTCGGGGTGGATACCGGGTTTCATGAGACTCCATTCTGTCGCGTCCGGTCTGCACGGCCTCCCCAACAGGGTTAGGGCACTACAGCCGCGTCGCTAGGTCGCGAGGCAATTTATTATCATACGCGAAGTGTCAAGTTTCGCCAAATCGGGGGTAGGGAACAGAGAACATAGAAGAAGACTTCGGCGGTGAGTGCTCTAGCTGTTCATGGCGGGGGTGGTGCGGTAGATTGAGGGCGAATTCGAGTGGGCATGGGGAGGCCATCTATGTTTGTTTCAAGAAGATTGGCGGTGGGTGCGGGGCTGGCAATTCTGCTGGCATGGACTGCAGATCGAATGATGGCGGGGCTTGGGAGTGCCACGGGCGTGGCGGAGATCAAGGCGTTCAATAAGCATTACGTGGAGCTGCACTTGAAGATGGATACTGCGGGCGTGCTGGCGCTGTGGGAGGAAGACGGCGTGGACCTGATGCCGGGCGACGCGCCGATGATTGGGAAGAAGAAGATTGTGACGTGGGTCGAAGACATTGTGGCAAAGATGCCGGGATACAAAGTACTGAAGCAAGACATGGAATTCCACGATATTCAGGTGTGCGGGGATTGGGCTTCGGAGTGGGCGACAGAGCATCAAATGGTGCAGCCGCCGGACGGGAAGCCGGTGATTGAAGGATACGGGAAAATGGCGCTGGTGCTGCACCGTGGGGCAAACGGAGAGTGGAAGGTGAAGCAGGAGATGTGGAACGCGGCGCCGAAGCCATGAGAGATGCGCGTGGGTGAGCGCGGTCAAAAGCGCCAGCGGGTGACGGACTCTGTGAAGTTTTCCGCGTGTTCGTCCTGAGCGAAGGCGACTTGAGGTTTAAGGCGAAAGACGGAGCCGCCGGAAGAGAGGAGAAGAGGTTCGACGTCGCCGCCGTACTTGTTGTTGTAGATCTGGGCGATTTGTTTCCAGATGGAACGGTCTTTGATTTCTTCCACAATGCCTTCCAGGATTACGGCTTCGTCGGCTTTTTCAGTGCCAAGCACACAGTGAGGGTCGGCGGCGATATTTTTCGCCTTGCGCGTGCGGGGGCCGGTACTGAACCAGAAGGCGTCCTGCCACCAGATGCCCCATATGAGCATGAGGTGCGGGCGTCCATCGGGGCGGGTGGTGGAGATCCAATAGTTGTGAGATTTTTCGAGGCGTTCGAGTGCCCACGACCAGGGTTTAAGGCCGGTGGTCGGGTCGGATGGGTTTTGCAAGGCGTCGGGCCAATGGGGGCGGCTGCGCTTGGGTTCGCCCATGGCGCCTCCTTCGGGGGTTCCAAAGTGCGCGAGGATTCTAGCAGGGTGGGCTGGGGGATTGTTTTGAAAACTGGCGAGATTAGGTGGGAATGAGGGCGGACTGAAATTCTTGTTGTCGGAGGCACGCGCATCGCGTAGGTTCGCAGGGATGCGAGTCGAAGTCGTCGAAAGCATTGTGGAAGGAAAAGCGGCGGAAAGGAAACCTGTGGACGAGGCTTTGGTGAAGCTTGCGTTGCAGAGTTTTCAGAGCGCAATACAAGGCGACACATCCTTTTTTGATTGCCGACGGGCGGGAAATCTGCAGCTGGGCGGGGGGGAGGAAGGCCGCATGAGTTGCTCAGGAGGATTCCTTCTGTCATTCAGAGGCAAGGAATTTGGCGGCAACCGGGGGCTCTATTTTCAGCTGATACAGAAACTGTTCGAACTTTTGAAGAATGCAGGATCGGCGGAATTGCTTTCGGCGCGACTCTGCCTAGTTTCCGAGAAGCTAGAGGAAGGCATGCCGGGGGGATTGGCGCTCAGGGTGGACCTGGAGGCCGTGGGTGATTCGAACGAGCAAGCGACGTTGCGTTGGGGACTGGGCCTGGCGCATTTGCAGCAGGCTTTACTTTTCACATCACGGTATTTGCGTCAAAAGACTTCGCAGAAAAGCGGCTAAAGATTTTTTGGCGCGGGTAGCGGAGGCTAACGGGCTGGCTAGGAAACGAATGCACAGCCCACGCGCAGGCTGCCTTGGGAGGTCTTTTGTTTCCAGACAGGCTTAAGGCTTACTCGCACAGGCGGAAGAATCGGAACGTGCAGGACGGCGAGCAGGTTTTCAGGAAGTTCCTCGAGGGAATCCATCTCGAGGGCCACACCACCAAAGCCAAGATCCAGGACGCGGGCGCGGCGTGCGCCCTGGTCTCCTAGAACGGCGTAGGCGTTTGTGCCGGTCATGGAGACTCGTTCGGCCTTGCGTTGCACGGTGAAAACGCGCGGTGGAGGCGCGGCAAGATCCGCGGAGATGGCGGCGGAAGTGGCAGAGGCAGCCGCGGCAATGGTGTTTTCGGTTTTTTCGGGTGGGCGTTTGGTTTCAATCGAAATCGGCGGTGGCGCGGGGGCAGCGCGTTCCTGGGGATCCGGAGAAGGGGGAGGGTTGGACGGCTCTACGGCGGCGGGCGAAGCTCCGAGCCGTGAGGTGCCGCCTCCCGATTTGGTGTGGTTTGCATGCTTGAGACTGTAGAGGCGTTCATCGGCAATGCGAATCAATTGATCGGCAAGTTCCGCATCCTGAGGGAAATTGGCAACGCCGTGATCCATACTGACGCTGACGCCTAGCTCCAAAGGCAGCAGCATTTCCGCAAAAACGGTCTGGATGCGGCGGCCGAGGGCGAGGGCTTGCGGGGCGTCGGTCTGTGGAAGAATAAGAGAGAACTCGTCTCCTCCGATGCGAAATGCGGAGTCCGACGTGCGCAATGACTTCTTCAAGGTAGCAGCGGCCGCGCGCAAGACTTCATCGCCGCGCGGGTGGCCATGCTTATCATTCACTTCCTTGAAGCGGTGCAAATCGAGAATAACCAGGCCCAGGGGCTGACCATAGCGGCGCGCACGATTTAATTCCTTTTCGAAAGTCTCGCTGAAGAGTCTCCGATTGTAGAGCCCCGTGAGGGGATCGGTGACGGCATTGAGCTGGAGTCTTTTCAGCTCGTCGTATTCGATGATGATGGGAACGCGAAGAAAGCCGGCGGAAACCAGGACGTCCATCAGAGCAGTTTTGAGAGAGACCTGGCGGCTCGCTTGATCGCTGAGTTCGCGGCGGCGTGCAAGCATGTCATCCCAGATCTGGACGCACTGAGGTTCGCGCAGATCGAGATGAGCGATCACACGAAAGTATCGCTGGAGGAACTGTCCGCGCGCAGGCAGATCAAGAGTATCGAGCGTATCCGCAAGCAGCTCGAGATAAGAATCCTCAATCGACAAACGCGGCGGCGCAGGGGCGCCGGGGCTGGGCATATCCGGTATAGACCTAACTTCTGCCTATCCCCGCGGGTTGGGGAAAGCAAATTGAGCTTTCTCTATTATTCTCGCTACATATGGAGCAACCAAGAGTCCATTCGTACTGGGTCCTATGGTGCCCTTGGGAATTCGGCCTCCCAAAATTCGGGGGGTATCCTATTACAAAAAAGGGAAATAGAGCAGAAAAAAGTCGCGGGCCGTAGTCTTGAACCAGCTGAGCCATGTCACATAATTACCCAGGGCACGGGAACAGGGAGGAAAGTCTCCTTAGACTCACTCAATAGGGCGTAGGAACTCCAATCCGAATAGGCGCATTTCCCCAGCAGCATCTTGACGCAGGACTTTGGCGACGATGGGAGGAGTTTCGCTGGGAACAAGACTTGAAGAGGCTGGAGATGGCGCAGGAATGGTCAAATGCACAGTTTGATCTGGGCGAATCAGGTGGGTGGACGTGATACATGCGCCAGTAGCGCTGATATTGAGAGTCTTGGTGAGCTCGATGAACTCAGCACCAGAGGCGTCCGTTCCGCGGACAAATACCGGTACTTGCAAGCGAATGCGGGGGGAGCGTCGAGTTGAGGGAGGGCCCCCGCGCTGCTTTTCCTTAAGAATCTTAATCTCCACACGGGCTCTCTTTGGTACGAAGGAACTAGTACGGAACTGAGCATCTGGAATGCCAGAATGGGCGGAGTGCCGCGGGTTTAATATGTTTATTATGAATGAGATACGCTCATATTACACGGAAGGTTGTTTTCAGTTACAACTCTGCTGGTCGGGAAATCCACTTGCCTTCCTCAATTGTGCAAATGGAACGCTTTTGCCATTGACACTTGGGAGCCCCTTTGCAAGTATGAAAAGCCGACTAGGGAAATATTTTACCACTTTCTCCACGAGACAGGATTAGCCGATGGCTGGACGGATTGTGATTCATCCCATGTCCGAAGAACGGAATCGTGCTGTTCTTCCACTGGGATTCGTCAGCGGCCTGCTGGACAAAGTGGATAATCCGTTGATGGTGGGAGAACGCAACGGAAATCTGTTACTAGTGAATTCACGCGCAAGAAAGTTATTGGAATCCCAAGGATACGGCGAAGTTTCCGGATTGAACCTATTCAACGATGTTCTGAAGGTGGAATCGACAATAATTTTTGGCCAAGTTGAGGGCGGGGCGCACGAAGTTAGCGTGAACGTCGAAAGCGGTGGAATAAAATCCACGGCACGAATTCAGTGGATGCCGGAACCGGATTGGCTGGTAGTGGAATTCGAGGACAAATCGGAAGCCCATGCAGCGGCGGACCCAGCAACGCAACTGACGGTGCAAGAGCTTCTGCAAGAACGAGAGATTACCTATCGAAATCTTCTGGCCGCGTACCTGAAATTGCAGGAAGTCAATCGGCAGAAGACCGTGTTTCTTGCTTCGGCGGCGCATGAACTAAAAACGCCACTTGCGGTGATCAAGGGCTACTACGATCTTCTGCTTGCGGGCTCTCTGGGGAGATTGACGGACAAGCAGCAGGACATCCTGGAGGAATCGAAGGACAGTTGCGAACGACTGGTGCGGCTGGTGTCAATGTTCCTGAACTATTCGGCGCTGGAGAGCGGCAAGCTGGTTTTGCAACTTCGGGAGAATGACTTACGGGATTGCCTCGACGAACTGGCCAAACGGTGGTCGGAAGCTTTCCAGCGAAAGGGAGTCCGACTGGAAGTGGGTATCGATCCCTCCATACCAACTTTTCGTTTCGATTATCAGAAAGTGCAACAGGCAGCGGCCAATCTTCTGGATAATTCTCTGAAGCACACGCCGGCCGGGGGCAGCGTGACGCTGCGTGCGGCGCCCCATTTCTGGGAGAGGCGCGTGGCGGCGCTAGCGCCGGTCGAAGAACGGCGGCGATTTCGCTTGCCGCGCCCGAACAGCGTGGAAGTCAGCGTAACGGATTCCGGGCCGGGGATCGCGGCGGAACATCATCAGGAGATTTTTGAGGATTTTGTGCGCGTGGACCGGAATACTTCGGGAATGGGGCTGGGTCTAGCCATTGCGAAGAGACTGATCCAGGCGCATCGCGGAAAGATCTGGGTTGAGAGTGAATCGCGCAGCGGAAGCAAGTTCACGTTTTTGTTGCCGATGGATCAGGGCTAACACAAGAGAATTTTGCAGAGGGGAAGGGAAAAGCCGATGGCCGTGAAAGAAAAGATTCTGGTTGTTGACGACGAGCCGAGCATTCGAAAGTATTTGCAGACGCTGCTGGAAGTGGACGGATTTGATGTGGAGACCGTCAGTTCCGGCAGAGAAGCGCTAGAGAGGGTGAACAAAGGGGAACGCCCGGACTTCATCATCCTGGATGTCTTGATGCCGGAGAAGAACGGCATTGAAACGCTGAAGGAGTTGATGCAGATCGACCGCAGCATGAACGTAATCATGCTTTCCTGTTCGAACGAGGTTGGCACGGTGGTGGAGGCCATCCGCATCGGGGCGCACGATTATTTGACGAAGCCGTTCGAGAAAACGGAGCTGGATGCGGCGATGCTGAAGTCGCGGCAGAAGAAGGAGCTGACGACGGAGAATCAGGCGCTGCGCGACTACTGCGATCAAATTACGGAAGACTTGAGTTTTCTGGCGGCCAGCCCGCAAATGGTGAGAATCCGGCAGCAGATCCTGCAGATTGCGCCGGTGGATGTGCCTGTTTTCATCTGTGGGGAGAGCGGCGTGGGCAAGGAAGTAGTGGCGCGGATGATCCATTTGCGTTCGAAGCGCCGCAACCAGCAATTTGTGAAGGTGAATTGCGCGGCGTTGCCGGGAGAGCTCCTGGAGTCGGAACTGTTCGGTTTCGAACAAGGCGCTTTCACAGGCGCGGTGCGTAGCAAGCCAGGAAAGTTTGAAATGGCGAACAAAGGCACGATCTTCCTGGATGAAATCGCGGAAATGAGCACGCATCTGCAGGCTAAGCTTTTGCACGTACTGCAGGATCATCAATATTCGCGGCTGGGCGGACGGCACCTGGTAGAAACGGACGTGAGAGTGCTCGCGGCGACAAACGTGGACGTACAGGACGCGATGAAGACGGGGAAGTTTCGCGAGGATCTGTACTATCGCTTGAATGTTCTATCGATTAATGTGCCGCCACTGCGCGAGAGAACCGCGGAGATTCCGCTGCTCTTCCGGCATTTCCTCCAGAAGTACAGCGAGAAATTTGGCAAGACACCTCCCGGACCTTCGAAGTATCTGCTGGATGCAGCAGTGAATTACCCATGGCCGGGCAACCTGCGAGAACTGGAGAATTTTGTGAAGCGGTACGTGATTCTGGAGGACGACGAAGGCAGCCTGCGCGAACTGGTAGAAATGTCGTCCACCCGGCAGCGCACCTCACCGCGAGAAGAGACCGCAGCTCCCAAGGAACAAGGGTTGAAAGCGCTGGTACGCGGATTGAAGAACGAAGCCGAAATGGAGGCCATCGCCGACGCACTGGAAAAGACACGCTGGTGCCGGAAGGACGCGGCAAAAATGCTGGGAATCAGTTACAAAGCATTGCTCTACAAAATGCGGCAATTCAATCTGGATACGCCGAGGGCACGGAGATCGGGCCCGCCGACGCCGGAGGAGCCGGCTCCGGCGGTGGCAACCCAGCGCGATTAAAAGGCGACCGTCAATCCGGGATTCTCTCCGGGCCGGAGAGAACACAATCGGATAGTCGAAGAGAGCCAGGAAGTCGATCGCTCGTCAGGCCAAAAGAAAAACATACCGAGGATCGCCGGGTTGAGGTATTTTGTCGTGCAACAAATGTTTCGCATGTATCAGTTTGGCTAAGTGAACGAAACAAGATCATAAATTTCGAGTTGGCGCAACTCGGAGAAGGGGACGCGGGCAAGGCAAGAGATCCGCGGCGCGTGCCGGAGGATGGGGGGAATGACGGAACGTCGCACAACACGACGCTATGATCTATCGTTGCCGATTATTATTCGGGTACCGACGGAACGAGCGCTGGATACAAAGCAAGGCAAGACTCGAGATGTCTCCACGCGTGGTTTGTATTTCGTAATCGAACAGGACCTGGAAGCCGGTTCGGAGCTGGACATCACGCTGACACTGCCAGCGGAAATTACCCACGGCACAGAGGTGTTCGTGCGGGCGCTGGGAAAAGTAGTTCGTGTGGAGCAGAGGCTGGAAGATGGGAATGCGCGAATGGGAGTGGCCGCCGTGATTGAGCGGTACGATATTATCCGAGGTGAAGCGGCCCGGGCATAGGTTGATACGCCCAGCCCCTCTCGAGAATGAACACTGATTTCATCTTGCATTTGCCGGCAAGTTGGGCCTAACATCCGGCAAGATCGTCCGCGGAGAGTCCAAATGAAAGTGTCCGATCTAATCGGGTCCCGCAAGGAAGTATTCTCCATCACGGAAGAAACGAGCGTACATCAAGCGGCGCAATACTTGCGCGAGAAGCAAGTACGCGCTGTAGGTGTGGTAGACGGAGGAGGCAAGCTGGTGGGAGTGATTTCGCACAGCGATGTCTCCGACAAAGTCGCAGCAGAGAACAAATGTCCCGCGTGGATGAAGGCGTCGGATATCATGACGCGCGATCTTGTGACAGTGACGCCGGACATTACTCTTGAAGACTGCTTGCGATTGATGGATCAGAACACCATTTTTCACCTTCTGGTGCTTGACGAACGGCAAGGTTTCCGTGGGATGCTCTCGATCAGTGACATCTTGAGAGTGGTGGCATCCGATGAGAAGGCCCGCGCCGATCTACTAGAGTCGCTGATTTTTCCCCAGCGCTAGGGAACCAAGAAACAATTTTTTGACAATCGAGCGTTTGGCTACTATCAGGACGGGGCGATTCCCGGAACTGTTTGTCTCCTTTGCGCAATCATTTTTCGCAATTGTAAGGACATCTTCAGAGCAAATAAGCGCCTCATTTCGCTGAGCAACGGGCGTTCATTTAGAATGTTAAGTTATGTATATTGAATAAGTTAGGTAGAAAATGAGCCTTGGAATTTCCAGGAAAAGAAGGAGGTTTGGAGAAGGCGGCTTTGGTTGTCGGTGTGCACGGAGAAGACGAGGAAATCTCTGAAGACAATGCAAAGGGTTCCGCATGGCTGTTTCCGGGCAGACGAATAGCAGGTTAATGACAAGAGATAGCGGTTTGCCTTCTGAAGAAATCATCTTTGGGCGATCCGCAGCCATGTCTTCCATCCGGCACAGGGTTCAGAAAGTGCTTGCGACGGACGTGCCCATCCTAATCCAAGGTGCGAATGGAACGGGGAAAGGTCTTCTCGCACAGTACATTCACTCCCGATCGAACTTTTCTTCCGGCGTTTTTGTTAAAGTGAACTGTGCAGCGATTCCAGGCAGCTTGTTAGAAAGTGAGTTGTTCGGCTATGAGAAGGGCGCATTTACCGACGCAAATAGTTCGAAGCCAGGATACGTGGAACTGGCTCACCGCGGGACTCTCTTCCTGGATGAGATAGCCGACTTGGACTTGGGCCTGCAGGCCAAGATTTTGCAGCTATTGCAGGACGGGCAGTTCAGCCGGATCGGGGACAAACAGGAGCGGCGGGCCGAAACGCGCGTGATCTGCGCTACGAATCGCGATCTGCAAAAGGAGATCGAGTCCGGACGTTTCCGATACGATCTGTATTATCGGATAAACGTGATTAGCATCAGCTTGCCCAGTCTGCACCAAAGATGCGAAGACATCGCAGTTTTGGCAGAGTATTTCCTGAGGCAATCGAACGCTCGCTTTGAAAGGGACGCGCCTCCTTTGCCGCAAGAGGTCATCGAGAGCCTGGCACGCCGTGCATGGCCGGGAAACATACGAGAACTTGAGAATCTTGTTGCGCGATATGCGATTCTCGGATCTCTTGATGCAGTGGCTTCAGATTTGCCAGTAAAACGGCCGGTGACGCCAGCCGGTCGCGCAGTCACAAGCGGGACAATCCCCTTGAAAAGTATTGCAAAGCAAGCAGTGCGTGAGATGGAAGGCCATTTAATATTGAGGGCTCTGCGTGAGAACAAGTGGAATCGTCGCAAGACGGCCCAAGCACTGAACATTAGCTATAGGGCTCTCATATATAAGATACGAGAAGCGGGCCTGTCTTCAAAACAAAGCCGACAAGGTCAAGCGGCGCGGCTTCCGAGAGAGATGGATTAGGTGGCCCCTGCCTCCTGGGCAGGTCCCGAGGTTCTGCCTAGAATATCTTCAATCGATAAGTTGTTGTAAATAAATAGGTTATATCATTGCCCGTAGTACCCGGGCGGCGATCTACACCCCCTGGATATGACCTCGCGCGGAGTGCCACAACACCGCCTACCGGCCCTCTGATCTCGATCCCGAATGGCATTGCCCTGAAGGACAGGTAAAGGTCCCAACCGCACATATGTCCTCTTTCTCTCCTAGTGTCCAGTTACGAGGAGTTCCAGTACCTCGGTACCCTAACTACGCGTGGGAGATTAGAACTGGCGGCCTATTGAGACCGCCACGGGGGAAGAACAATGCCGTCAACAGGAGTTCGCTTCAGAAGAAGGAACGCGAACCAGATTTCATACCTAGCTGCTCTCCTACTCATCTCCAGTCTGAGCTTGTGTCTCGCGGGTTGCGCTGGCCTTGTAAGCGGCACCACTAGTAGCGGATCGCCGACGCCCTTAGCCATCTCGAATGTACTGCCAAGCACGCCAACCTCGACGAGTTTCCAGGTGAGTTGGTCAACGAACATTGCCGCCAACTCAGCGATCGATTATGGCACCAGCGCGTCATACGGTGCCAGCACGCCGGCCAACAACGGAATGGTTACAAGCCACCAGATGGCGGTCACCGGTTTGGCAAACGGGACACTTTATCATTTTCGAGTTCGATCGACTGACGCGAACAAGGACATGGCCGTCAGCGGCGACATGACTTTCGCAACTACTGGCGACACAACTCCGCCGACGGTATCGATCACTTCCCCAACGGCGAACGCCACCTTGAGCGGAACCGTGAACGTGAGTGTGACGGCGAGCGATAACGTGGGTGTGACCAGCGTTCAGCTGAAGATCGACAATGCGAATTCTGGAACGCCCGTAACGGCGGCGCCCTACGTTATCGCGGTAAATACCGCTTCACTGTCGAATGGCAATCATATTCTGACGGCGGTGGCCAGTGATGCCGCTGGGAACTCCGCCACCAGCGCGCAGGTGGCCGTCAAGGTCAACAACACGAACCCAGATACGACGCCGCCGACGGTATCGATCAGCGCGCCAGCGAATGGAGCAACGGTGAGTGGGATGGTTTCCGTCACCGCGAACGCCAGCGACAACGTAGGCGTGGCGAGCGTGCAATTCCAGCTGGATGGAGCCAATTTTGGGAGCCTGGATACGGCTTCGCCGTACTCGGTTTCGTGGAACACGACGACGTCGAGCAACGGTTCGCATACGCTGCGAGCGATTGCCAAGGATGCCGCGGGCAACAGCACCACGAGCGCAACCGTCACGGTGACAGTGAACAACAGCACGCCAGATACGACGCCGCCGACGGTATCAATCAGCGCGCCAGCGAATGGAGCGACGGTGAGTGGAACAGTCTCCGTCACCGCAAATGCCAGCGACAACGTAGGCGTGGCGAGCGTGCAATTCCAGCTGGATGGAGCCAATTTTGGCAGTCTGGATACGGCTTCGCCGTACTCGGTTTCGTGGAACACGACGACGTCGAGCAACGGTTCGCATACGCTGCGAGCGATTGCCAAGGATGCGGCGGGTAACAGCACCACGAGCGCAACCGTCACGGTGACAGTGAGCAACGGCACGCCAGACACGACCCCACCGACCGTTTCGTTGACTGCGCCGGCGAATGGCGCGACGGTGAGCGGGACAGTTTCCGTCACCGCAAATGCCAGCGACAACGTAGGTGTGGCGAGCGTGCAATTCCAGCTAGATGCAGGCAATCTGGGGAGCCTGGACACCGCCTCACCTTACACAACCTCTTGGGACACCACGACGGCGAGCAACGGGTCGCACACATTGCGGGCAATTGCGAAAGATGCGGCAGGCAATTCGACGACGAGTGCAACAGTCACAGTCACGGTGTCGAATGTCGCTCCGCCGCCACCTCCGCCAGGGAGCACCATTACCTCCTTCCAACTGACATCACCACTCGCCGGAACGTTTCCGTTTACCGTCGGGCTGGGATTCAAGAAGGGGGACGCACCGAGCGGGGCGTCTTTGAGCGTCACCAACGGACAAGTGGTGCCGAAGAGCTCTTGGTCGGATGGCAGCGTAAAGACCGCAATTGCGAGTGGTAGAGCTGCCTTGGCGGCGAACACGCCACTTACAGTGAATGTTCTCGCTGGTGGAACTTCCGGAGGCACTGCCAAGACATGCGCGGATATTCAGACAGCTGCTCCATCGGCATCGATTCAACTCGGTGGCATTGGGACAGTGTCGCTATCCAGCCTGCTCGCGAGTCCGTTCAGGACGTGGGTAAGCGGCCCAGAGATGGTCGAATGCCATTACCGCAGCGCTGTGGGCTCCGACCCAACGCTACAGGTGTGGTTCCACGTGCGTCTCTACGCAGACGGCAGAATGTGGGTACGGGCGATTGCTGAAAATGGTCTTTTAGATGTAGCCACAACGAACAAGTCTTACGTGCCGACCGTCAGCATCGGCGGTACAACGGTCTATAACAACGGCGGGGCAGCTCTTTCGCACTATGCACAAACGCGCTGGTCTGCTGAAGGATGGATTGGCGGCGACCCTCAAGTAACGCCCAAACACGACACAGTCTACTTGGAAGCGTCGAAGCTGTTGCCTAATTATATGAATCAGGCACCTTCGGCAGCGGCACTTAACGGTCTCTCTCAGACCTATACGCCGATGGGTAATGCAGGTTGGACAACCGACATGGGCAGCACAGGTTTCCAAAATCAGATTGGCTTGTTGCCTCTATGGGATGCTCTCTATGCAACGTCGCATGCAGATTCGCGTGCGTATAAGGCTGTTCTGACGGCGGCGAAATCGCTCAACAGCTATGCGATTATCTGGAACTCCAAGACAACCCATCTTACCCCGCGCCCTTCCGACTACCCAACTTGGACCATTGTTGGAGCGAATGGCGGAGGAGCAACCTCTGTTAGTGCGGGTCCGCTCAACTGGGACGTCGCTCACCACGGCTCTGGTGGCTATCTTGCCTATCTAATAACCGGAGACTACTACTACCTGGAAACAATGCAGGACCAAGCGGCAATGTGCTACCTGATGGACAACTCCGCGAACGGCTCTGGGACTTCTCGCTACATTCACCACGTCGTCCAGGACCGCGGAGCGGCTTGGTGCTACAGAACCTTGGGCCAATATGAAGCACTGGCGCCTCAATCAGACCCCATCGCGAGCGACTATAACGCCCTGCTCTCCAACAGCGTTACCGCTCTCAATACCTATGCACAGCAAAGTAACATGAACCCGTTGGGTTATATTTTGTCCTACGATGTGAACACCGGATCGTATAGTACGACCGCGAGCGTTCTCGCTCCTTGGCAGCAGCACTTCATGATTCAATCGATTGGCATGGGCGTTGACATAGAACCATTGGCGAACATGACCAATTGGAAGGCTTTGGAAGCGCATCTTGACCTTGCTTCCGTAGGAATTCTAGGTCCGAACGGTGCCAACAACTACTGCTTCACAGACGCCTACTTTTATAATCTTCAGGTTGCTAACACGGTCACAGATCCGACGAACTGGTACACGAGTTGGGGCTCTGTTTGGACCAACAATCATAGCGGCAGCCAAAATACATCCTGCGGAAATACGCTGGGTGGCACTTCGGGAGGGGATCCCGCAAACGGATCAACTGGCTATTGGGGCAATCTCATGCCTGCAATTGCTTACTCAGTGGAACATGGTGCGACCGGAGCATCAGCATCCTGGTCCCGACTGACGGGCGCAACGAACTGGACAACGGTATTGAACAGCGGTTTCGGCGACGTTCCAATTTGGGGAATCGTACCTCGTTCGGCACTCAGTACGCCCCCGCCCCCCACGACCACTGTTTCCGTAACCGCGCCGACCGCTGGTGCAACAGTGTCCGGGACGGTGACGGTGACAGCTTCGGCATCAAGCAGCGCAGGTATCGCGGGGGTCCAATTCCAATTGGATAGCGCGAATTTTGGCGCGCAGGTGAAAACCGCTCCCTACTCCATTTCTTGGAACACAACGACTTCAACAGACGGAACGCACTTTCTGGCCGCAGTGGCCCAAGATACTCAGGGCAACTTAACGACAAGCTCTTCGACAAACGTCACCGTTTCGAATACGCCCACACCCACTCCGCCCGTAATCAGTGCCGTCAACGCTTCCCCGTCCGCGACGAGTGCGATAATCACATGGACGACGGACAAAACAGCAACTTCTCAGGTCGAATACGGAGCGACGACCAACTATGGCAGTCAGTCCACGCTTGATTCCACGCTTGTTACGGTCCACAGTGTGACGCTCAGCGGATTGACCGCGTCTACTGTTTACCAATTCCGGGTACACTCTACCGACGCCGGCGGGAACGCAGCCGTAAGTTCTAACTTCAGTTTTAGTACCTCAACTTCGGGGGCAGGTATCCCCACAACCCTTGGCTGGTATCAGATCCCAAACACCGCGTTGGCTCCGAACTGCCCGAATGATTCCACGATTCATGGCAATACGGGTTGTACCTCGGTAATCAGTACTTGGAGCGGTGGGGCAGCAGACACAAAGCGGAATCGCCTGATAATTTGGGGCGGCGGCCATACGGACTATTACGGTAATGAAGTCTATGAAATGGACTTCAATTCGTTGACGATGTCGCGCGTCACGGGCTGGACGACGAACCCGAATGTCTCACCTGGCACGGAGACGCAGTCCGATGGACGACCAACGTCCCGGCACACGTATTACAACCTTGCTTATATCCCAAACCTTGACAAAATGTTCAGTTTTGGAGGCGCACTGGCCGGGAATCCTTCCTTCGGAAGTACTGCTACGTGGATGTTTGACCAGCCTTCCCTGACTTGGGCTCGGAAGGATCCAACTAAGGGTGGACCTCCGAATGGCCAGCCCGGACTTACAGTCACCGTTTACGATCCCAACACGAGTTTGGTTTTCGTCGAGGACCTAAGCAATCTGTGGAGCTATAACTACTCAACAAACACCTACACCCAGTTGGGTCCGGTAAACGGTGTAGATTACCACCAGAGCGGTGTGATTGATCCGACGCGAAAGCTGTTGTTCCTAGTTGGCGGTCCAGGGCAGTTCTGGGCTATCAATATCGCACCGGGCTCGAACTACGCGCTGCAAAACTGGTCATCGCAGGTAACTGGTTGCAGCGCGCTAAGCAACGCGGCTTATCCTGGCCTGGCGTTTGACTCGAAACAGAATCTGGTTGTGGGCTGGGCTGGCGGAAACACCGCATACCAGTTCAATCCCGATACTAAGACATGTACTCCTGTCACCTTTACTGGTGGCCCAGGGGGCCAGCAGCCCAACGGCACGAACGGGCGATTCGCCTATCTGCCGTTACTCAATCTGTTCGTTCTCGTAAATGACTGGCAGCAAAACGCCTATTCTCTTCGGCTGACGCAATAAGGTAAGAGCACCAGGATGGCGCTTCTGTTGACATCCAGAAGCGCCATCATTGAATTACTACTTGCTGGCAACGAATCGGCGCAGTCTTCTCAGCCAAACCTGCCGCTGACCCAATCGCACCAAGGTCCGGCTTGACCGCGTTTATCCGAGACGCTCCACATGCGGGATGAACATACTCATGGTCGGGGAGAAGGGGGAAAGGCGCCTGAACAGGTGGTTGGGTACCTGCACCACGGGCTGGCGAATCCGGACGCAGGCGGTAGTCGTAGTGCGCGGGATCAACAAAGCGCGGATCTTTCTGCACGAAGTTGCTCATCAGGACGGTATTTCGCTGCGAGGTCACCTTCCCAGGTCCATAGAAAATATTGTTAACAACAAGGGCAGCCGTCGGCGTATCGTCTTTGATTTGAAGAAATGTGCCACCCTCTTGCCGGTCATTGACGAATGTGTTGTTCATAACGAACAGCTGCGATCCGGGATTGCGAGCATCGCCCCCTTCCATTCGATAGGCGAGAATCGAGGAGTTCTCGGTTTCCGGCCCTTGTTGGATGATGTTCCCGATCACATAGGAGGTCCCGCCGTTAGAAAGATCGAGTTCGAGGCTTGCCGTCCCGTCAACCTCGTCGCTTAAGCGGTTATAAAGAATGAAGTTCTCCGCGGCGCGTGTTTTCACGAGGTGACCAACTTTTGCATGGTGGGAATAACTGAAGCGCAAGATGAACTTGGCGATGTGATTGACATAAATATTATGAGTGCGGCCGTCCCCTGAGCCATTTTGGGAGAATTGAGAGAATTCGACAAGGATTGTGCTCTTTGGATTGTCTCCAGCAAGGATTCCTTCTTCGTTGTCATGAAAAAAGCAGTTTCGAATCGTGAGATTGGCGCCTTCCTGGCGAATGGCCGCACCGTTTCCGTCCGATACAGCCGCACCGCTGAATTCAATATTCTCAATAGTAGTGTCGTCTCCGGCGATGACCCAGATGGCCTTGCCTTGTTCGTTCTTTCCGCCGGCGTTGATCTTGGCCAAGGTCCCGCCAACCCCGCGAATCGTCAGACGATTCGTCGACCACCCGCAAACATCTCCGCTGTACACACTGGACGAATCAACTTCGATGGTGTCTCCGGCTCTGGCGTGTTGTATCGCTTGGCAGGGCATGGCAAAACGCTTGCCCGGACCGACAGCGAGAGTCTTTTGCTGCCCTAACGGATCGCTCACCGTGCCCAGCACGACCAACAGAATTGTGCAGGTCGTGCAAGAGGGGAATTTCATCACCTAGATTCCTTTTTCTTCGACAGCATCAATCCAGGAGAACTTTGGACGGGCTTGCAAGGACTGATTGGTGGAATCATACTCTAAGGCATGCGAAGTGCGGTGAGAAAGCGGGAATACGCGAGGCGTCCCCGATTCGATGGGGCCATAGTAAGCGTCGTTATTCTCGCCTTGGCTCTATGCGTGGTCCAAGTCAGTAAGGCGCAGGTGTCGGACAAGTCTTCTGGTGAGAACTTAAACTTGCCTGGGTGGCATACCATTCCCAATACGACGCTCGCTTCCGCTTGCCCAAAAGATGATTCCTTGCATGGCACGAGCGGATGCGCCGCAGTCATTCGTGCGTGGGGAGGTGCAGCAGCCGATACGAAGCGGAATCGGCTTCTGATTTGGGGCGGCGGGCATAATGATTACTATGGTAATGAAGTTTATGCGCTTGACCTCGCATCGCAAAGGATGACGCTGCTTGTTCCCCCCACGCCCCAACCGCAGGCGTGTGTTGAAGTCCAACGCGATGGGAAGCCTAGTTCACGTCACACATACTTCAACCTCACATATATTCCCACGACAGACAAATTGTTTTCTTTTGGTGGGGCGCTGGCTTGCGAGACGGGCACGGCCTCATATGCCACGTGGACGCTGGACCTAGAGACGCTAGAGTGGAAGATGCTCGATCAACCTGAAGGCAAAACGAGGCCGAACGGCCAGCCTGGACTCTCGGTCGTTGTCTACGACCCAGGCACGAAGCTCGTTTTCATCGAGGATCTGAACAACTTATACAAGTACGATCCGGCAGCCAACAAATACAGCGTGCTTAATTCGGTGCATGGAGTGGACTATCATCAAAGCGGCGTGATTGACACCGCCCTAAAATTGCTCTTACTGGTTGGAGGAGGTCAGTTCTGGGCTATCAGCATCGCTCCGGGCTCGAATTACTCGCTGCAGAATTGGACTGCCCGAGTCCGCGGCTGCGAGATGCTCATGAATCAGGCTTATCCCGGCTTAGCGTTCGACACGGAGCGAGGCGTGGTTGTCGGCTGGGCGGGCGGTGACTCCGTATACATCTTCGATGCGAAAGCAAAGAGCTGCAAGGCACAATTGTTTCCCAACGGGCCTGGAGAACAACAAGCAAATGGAACAAATGGCCGCTTTGCCTATTTTCCAGCCTTGCATAAATTTGCCCTCGTCAACGACTGGCAGCAGGACGCAGTTCTCCTCCGGCTCGAACTGGGAGAACCTCACTAAGAGCGGTCGGATACCCTCACCCTCAGAGTCGGATAGATATTTGTGTTGAAGCCAGAATTCGTCCATTATCACTGACATACGTGAGTGAGAAACTGGATCTTCGGAATGGGCAAAGCTTTCCTTCTGCCTGCCAAAAAAATCAATGCGTCTCCGATAGCTAGGTGCTGCCTCTAAGTGGTTGAAAATGAGGTCCTTGAGCATGTATGTATCTGCTCGAGGTATAATTTTGGTACCTGGATTGCTGGCCTAGCTTTGCAACAGTTTGAGAAATGCTAGGCTGTCTGAGAGAAGATCCAAAGCTTCTGCTGGGTCTGCAAGCGTCGATTCTGCTGCACCAAGATGAGGTTCGAAACCTTTCGAAATACAACTGAAGAAGAATCATACACCGTGCCGTTGTTAGGCCAGATTGAGCCACTCTTTTCCATGGCACAACTAGAATCCCGAGCTATCTCATGAGACTAGGCGCGACAGCAAACATCCTCGCCGATCAATTCCGCAGTCGCAGCCTAAAGGAAATATACTGGGCGGCAAACCAGAATCGCGTGCGATTGAGCAGACTGCTTCGGGGCGAGAATCACGCTTTCCGCACCTTGTTTTTGCGCGATCTGACGCAGTTCCTGTTCGGTATGACCCATCCGATCCTGGGTGAGACGCGTGAACGGACGATCGCGGCCGTTGATTGGATCTTGCGAGCACAGGATGCCTCCGGTGATGGAGGTGTTTCACTGGGCTATTTCCCCTGCGACGAACAGGGTGGTTGGAAGGTTTCTTATCCGGAAACAACAGGCTATATCATTACCTCGCTTCTGGAGTATGCCTCGCGGTTTGGGGAGCACTCTGTGCGTGAACGCGCCCTGCGCATGGCTCGTTGGGAGACGGAAATCCAGATGGCAAGTGGCGCAGTGCAGGGAGGTCCAGTCTGCCTCCCTGATAAGCAGACACCGACTGCGTTCAATACTGGAATGGTGCTCGACGGGTGGACGAGCGCTTACAAGCTGACGCGCGACCCATTAATCCTGGAAGCAGGAAAGCGCGCAGCAAACTGGCTGGTGAACGACCTTACGGACGAGGGCTACTTTCGGACAAACGGGAAATTCGTGGCACCCGACGTGATTAAGACATATAACAGCCTCTGTGCGTGGGCGCTTTACCGCTTCGCGGAATTTATTTCCGACAGCTCATATTGCGACGCCGCCCTTACCATCATTGACGCGGCGCTCCGGCAGCAGAAGCCAAACGGCTGGTTTGCCAACAACTGTCTCTCACGGCCTGAAGCGCCGCTGCTACACACGATTGGCTATACGCTGCAAGGCACCTTGGAAGTTGGGATTCTGGCGGGACGCGCCGCATATGTCGAAGCCGTGAGCCGCGGAGTTACTCCCCTGCTTGAGCGCATCTCAAAGCGTGGGCTGTTGCCTGGCCAGTTTTTCTCGGACTGGAGCCCAGCCTGTTTCTCATCCTGCCTCACAGGCTCGGCACAGCTTGCAATCGTTTGCTACCGGATGTTTGAACACACCGGCCAACGAACTTATTTTGTGAGCGCGGAGAAATTGTTGAATGGACTCAAGGCACTGCAGCGTCTGAACCTCCCGAATCCAGCCCTGAACGGCGCGCTTTCAGGATCGTTTCCTCTCTTCGGCACGTATATGACGGCTGGATATCCGAACTGGGCGACGAAGTATTTTCTGGACGCTCTCTTGCTCCAGGATAGGTTGGGGACCTCCTGATGCTCACCTGGGTGCCGCCGAGCGTGAAGCGCCGGCTACGCGGACACTGGAAGAGTCTGCGGCTGGCAGTTGTGCGCGCGAGCTGCGCGTTCTCGGCCGCGGACTTTCTTCAGGCAGTTCGTAACATGGGAATCGGCGTGGGCGACATGTTGCTAGTGCATAGTTCACTTGATCAATTTGAGGCTTTTAAGGGCAAACCCACAGACGTGATAAGTCTTCTTCAGGAAGCCGTCGGGCCATCGGGCACACTGCTATTGCCGACGCTGCCCTACAGTGGAACCGCTGTAGATTATGCAAATGAGTCGGGCGTGTTCGACGTGAATAAGACGCCATCGAAAATGGGATTGCTGACCGAGTTGTTTCGCAGGACGCCGGGGGTGATTCGGAGCGTTCATCCAACGCATGCTGTGGCGATCTGGGGCGCAGCCGCTGCCGAGTTGGCCGCAGGCCACAGTGAAGCGAACACACCGTGCGGGGCGGGAACCCCATATGCGCGGTTGCTAGAGCGGAAAGGAAAGATTCTATTCCTGGGCTGCGATATCGACTCGATGACTTTTTTTCACACCATCGAAGAGCTTTTGGAGCCGCGTATGCCCTTTTCACCGTTTACAAGAGAGTTGTATGTTTTGCAGAGCCGCGACGTTGAAGGACACATACGTGTGACACGAACGCGTTTGTTTGAGCCCAGCTATTCGCGCAAACGCAATCTTGAGAAGATGATCCCGATCTTGAAGCAACGAGGCGCGTGGCAAGAAAAGCGTGTGGGGACATTGCATATGCTCTTGCTCGAGGCGCAACAAGTGTGGGCCGCATGTGAGACGCTCGCGTCCCAGGGAATTTATTGCTATGAAGCTTAGCACTCAAACGCAGGCCAATGCTCGGGATGCATTCGTTGCTGCAAAGCAGAACGGTGACACGTATCGCGCTATCCACGCCGCCCGTGAGTTGTTGCACGGCGAAGGGGGCGTACGCCAGATGAGCTTCTTGGTTCGCGAACTCGAAACAGCAACGAACTGGCGTGTGCCGCTCAATTCATTGAAGGTCGCATTGCTCTCATCGTTCTCAATAGAATTCGCCCAGCCAGCGCTGGTCGCCTATGGCTTTCTGAATGGCCTTGACATCAGGATCTATCGAGGCGGCTTTGGCCAGTTTCGGCAGGAGATTATCGATCCTTCGAGTGGACTTTACGCTTGCGCACCTGATGTCGTGGTTCTAGCCGTAGAGGGATCGGATTGGATCCCGGCGCTCTATGGCCAGTTTTTGGAGTATTGGGAGATGGGATTTGAGGCGTTGATCGAGCAAACCTGTGAAGAAACGAGCGGATTGTTGCGGAAGCTGCGCAGCCGGTCCAGTGCAGCCGTGCTGGTGCACAATCTTGCCCCTCCGGTTTCCCGACAAGCCGGAATCCTCGATGGGCAGAAGCAAATCGGGCAGGCGCAATGGGTGCACCGGCTGAACGAGGGCCTCGCCGCTGTCTGTCGGCAGACAGAGAGCGCGTATGTTGTAGATTACGCGGGGGTGGTAGCGCGATTTGGCGTTGAAAGATGGTATGACGAACGGATGCGGATGTATGCCCGCGCGCCGATCGCGGCCGATCAATTGCCACATCTGGCGGTCGAGTACTTGAAATACTTCAGAGCGCTTAGAGGCCTGGCGAAAAAATGCGTAGTGGTGGATCTCGACAACACCCTGTGGGGGGGCGTCCTGGGCGAGGACGGACTGCATGGCATTCAGCTGGGCAGCGAGTATCCTGGGAGCGCCTTCGTGGCGTTCCAGAAAGAGCTGTTAAACCTCCACCGTCGAGGCGTGCTTCTGGCCATCGCCAGCAAGAACAACTCCGCCGACGTTGAGGAGGTTTTTGCACAAAACAAGAACATGGTGCTTGAACGGAAGCACTTTGCTAGCCTGCAGATTCATTGGAAGCCCAAGAGCGAATCAATCATGGCGATCGCACAGGAGCTCAATATTGGACTCGAGCATATTGTTTTTGTTGACGATAACCCGGTGGAATGCGAAGAGATTTCGCAGGCCCTGCCTATGCTCAGTGTGATCTGCTTGTCTGGACAGCCCGAGCGCTACAGTCACGCGCTTCTGCAGGATGGGCTCTTTGATTCGTTGACAATCTCCAGCGAGGACTTGCGTCGTGGAGAGCTCTATAAGCAGCGCGACCAGGCGGAAGCCCTGCGCGCCGACAGCGACTCGTTGGAACAGTTTTACCGAAGCCTGGAGATGGAAGTCACGATCACTCCAGTGGAGAAGGCTTCATTGGCCCGTGCGGCACAGCTCACGCAGAAGACAAACCAGTTCAATGCAACCACATTCCGGTATACAGAAGCCGACCTTTCTGCTCGGATCTGCAAAACCGATTGGCTGCTGGCAACGGTAAGCGTTCGGGACCGATTTGGTGACACAGGGATCGTTGGCTTTATGATGGCCCAGGCAAACGGCAAAAAGCTTAACATTGATTCGTTTCTGCTCAGCTGCCGAGTTATTGGGCGCACGGTGGAAACTGCGATGCTAGCTTACCTATGCGACCAGGCCACACGGCAGGGCCTTAACGAGCTAACAGGGCGCATTATTCCTACAGCAAAGAATTCGCCGGTCCGGGAACTCTATGGACAACATGGGTTTAACAAGAGTTCCGAGACCGAATCCGGCGAATCTTTCTGGAAGCTTGCGCTTGAAGACCATCGCGTAGCGTGGCCGGATTGGATAAAGATCTGTGTAACCGATTCCGCGCGGCCGAGGCCTTAAACGGTAGCTTATATGTGGGAGCAACACTCGTGGAGCAGAAGATTAAGCAGATCATGGCCGATGTGCTAAATCTCGACGCTCAGTCGATCGATGAGGCAACGGTCAAGGACCATACCGAATCGTGGGATTCATTGAATCACATAAATCTGGTTATGGCGTTTGAACAAGAATTCCAAGTTTCGTTCGATGTGACCGAGATTGAGTCGATGCTTTCGTACAGCGACATTTTGGAAGTTCTTGATCGAAAGGTGCAAAATTGAACAGAGCACAGCTGCAGCATGGGGCAACGCAATGAAAGAGGCATTACCACGCGCCCGCGAGTGGACGTTTGGTGAGCTTAGCGTCGGGCAAGTTTTTTCGATCGAGCACGTTTTCGACTCAGAAGATGTGCAGCGGTTCGCATCGCTCAGCGGTGACTTCAGCCCACTGCATGTGGATCCAGAGTACGGCGCGACAACGGAGTTCGGCTCGTGCGTGGTTCACGGGATGCTCCTTGCATCGCTATTCTCGCAGCTTGTGGGAATGCACGTGCCGGGCAAGCATGCGCTTTATCTGGGGCAAGACTTGTCCTTCCGAAAGCCGGTGCGGGTCGGCGAACGAGTGCAAGCCATTGCAAGGATCACGGGGAAGAACGATGCTACGTACAGCTTGCTTCTGACCACGGAAATTCGTAACGCTGAAGACAAGATTGTAGTGAGTGGCACCGCTAAAGTAAAGGTTCGCGATGCGGAGGCCGACGCCGTCGCCGTTAGGCCGCAAAGGGAGATAGTGCCGGCTCGCGCGGGCCAGCATGTCGCCCTCATCACGGGCGGGTCACGTGGCATTGGCGCGGAAATTGCAACAACCCTCGCAGCCCGTGGTACCGCCGTAGCGATCAATTATCGAGAGAGCAAGATACGCGCCGAGGCGTTGGCGCAGAAAATCCGCGATGCAGGAGGCGCTGCGCTTGCGGTACAAGCCGATGTACGCGACAAGGAAGAATCGCTTCATATGATCGAGCAGGTGGCCGACCGCTGCGGAGGGTTGGATTGGATTGTGAATGGAGCGATCGCGGAGCTTCCTTCGCGGCCGTTTAGCGAATTGGATTGGACTGATTTTGAGGCACAGCTGGAATACCAGGTCAAAGGGGTGATGAACATATGTCAAGCTGCTTACCCAAGTTTGAAAAGGGTTGGAGGCGGCGCCATAGTAAATCTTCTCTCACAGGTCGTTCACGGCCAGCCGCCAGCGCGCATGGCCAGTTACGTCACTGCAAAATACGCTCTTCAAGGCCTCTCGAAGGCCCTTGCGATCGAATGGGCGGAGGACCAGATTCGCGTGAATACGGTTTCTCCAGGACTTGTACAGACCGATCTGACGCAACACATCCACGAGCGCATATTCAAGATGGAAGGGAACCGCACACCGCTCAAAAGAATTGCACAGCCTGGTGATGTCGCCCGCGCGGTCGCTTTCCTTCTAAGCGAAGAGGCAGCGTTTTTGACCGGGGTGGACCTCTCCGTGACTGGCGGACAGGTTATGCGCTGAGCGCTAGCATGAGTATTTACGACTCGTTACTCTCTTCCTCAATCAGAAGTGCAGTGATAACCCAGAGGTATTCAGCAACGTATCCGCGGGCCAATTGGATTCTCAGCCGGTTGGCAAATCCGATGTCGATTCCGGATTTGTCTTTGAACCAAGGAGATGTTTTTTGACGTTGCCCGCCAAGCGAGCAGCCCTCGCCGCAAGCGTGTTGTTGTAAAGCAGGAATGTGGAACGCTCGTAGGTTTTATCCGTCCATCTCAACTTGTACTCTTCGCAGAGACCCATGTAATCGTAGAAAGCGACCCCCTGCGCGAATAGCCTCTCCATCAGGGAGAGCTTTAGAACATGCCCCGGTCCGAGATCCCGATAGACGCTTTTGTAGCTCTCCTTGAAATCGTAAAAGATGTTGCCATACCGTAAACCCCAAACGTACGACACTGGCTCGCCGCGAAATTCCAAGACGTGTCCTGTGAACCAGCCTCTGTCGGCTGCAGCATGCATTAACTTGGCGTGAAAGTTCTCTTGCAGCGAGTTCGTCGTCAGAGAGGTTCCCGCCTGCTCCTTCCAAGAAGCTCGCTCGATTTCCTGCGTGGCGCTTCGAAATTCTTCGAGATTGGATCCTGATTCGAAGACTCGATGGACCACGCTTCCGGCGGATCGCATTTTCTTTTCGAAATTTCGCAGATTCCATCGAAATTTTCTCGGCAGTCCAGCGAAGTACTCCTCCCAGGCCTTATCCATCACAATATACGGCGAGCGTTGGGCAGAAATCTTTTCAACCCACAGATCGCCACGCTGTTCAAGTTCACTTAATAGCATGCGTGAGGGGGATTCTTCCACAAGAGTGAACACGAACACATCCCAGCCGGGTACCTGCTCTCGGAGACCCTTCAACATGCATTCCAGGAGCTCAACGCGTGGCTCATTCAGCAAGAAACCGCAGCGACCTGAGTACAACTCCGTTATAGGTGCGATACTTCGACAGGGTACTGAATGGACCGTCTTGGGACTCCGATAAAAGGGAAGCAGCGCTTCAACCTCATCATCAGACTCGGCCACAAGGACTTCTAGAGATTTTCGCCCCAGGTGGTTTTCCCATAGCGTTTCGGCCCAGGTAAGAGTGGAGGTCACGTCGAGCCCGAGAATGTTGCCACTCTGGCGTTCGATTCTGACTTCCCAAGGAGCGCGTAGCTTAGTCCATTCCTCAGGGCTGCGGAGAACGCGAAAAGTAAATCCCAACTAAGATCTCCCTCGGTAGAAATCGTTGATTATCCGCGTAGTGCGTTCCATATCGGCGATTTCCAAGTTTTGGTGGACCGAAAGGAGCAATAGGTGCCGCGAAATGGCCACCGCATCCTTGCGCGCCACGGGTGGGCATTGCTCGCTAACCGGATGAAGAATATCGCCAAAGGTAAACAAGGGCACCCCGCGAGCACGGAGCTGAACGTCCTGATCCGCTCGCGCGGGCATCCAAACCGGGAAAGCCCACGGGCATACATCCGACGGCAGCGTAGGGTGCACTTTCCGTAGCCACGGATTCTCCTCCAGATTTTGCGCGAGATACTCGTAATTCCTTCTCTTCGCTTCAAACAGCGTGGTCCAACGGCTGGCCTGGAGTATCTGCCGACTCAACCATGGAATGCCCGCTCGTACAAGTCGTTCTGAAAGCTCATATGTGAGTTCAAGAGTGGTACCACTTGGCATTTGCGTACTCGTGGTTTGCCGACGCTTGTTAACACGCCATTCCTCGAACTTTTGGAATGCGCCTTTCAATTGTCCCTCGGGGGAGTTCTCGATGGCCTGCTCGAAGAGCCGCTTGATGATCAGCGCTGTTTGTCGCATTCCCGCGCTTTCTTGCGAGGGCAGCGACCATGGAATCTGTGCGTTCACCCGTAAGCCGCCACCCGCAAAGCTCGGTGCGTGCTTATAGAAACTGAACAGTGCAAAGTCGCCCTGATCACCAGGGATGTTAGGATGTGGGCCCCGCAAAAAGGAGTGCGCCCAATCCTCGATTAGATAGCAGCCGGCTTCCTGGCTCATCCGCCGTACATTTTCCAGCGGGGCAGGAAAGCCAAGAAAGTGAATGACCAGGATGGCCGCGATTTCATTCGAGAGCTGAAGACTCAGATGTTCGAGATCGATGGATAGGTCTGGTCTAATGTGATAGAAACGTACCTTCCACCCTGCCCGGAGTGCAGGTTCGACAACCGTGGTGCAATGGAATGCAGGCAAGAGGATGGCATCACGCGCGGACCGAGGCATCGAGAGCAGAAGTTGATACAATGCCGCGCGCGCATTGTAGGTGTAGTGAAATCTGGCCCGGCCATTGGACAGAGCGGCCCATTCGGGGCGCGGCAGACCGAGGTCACGCCAGCGAAGTGTTGGATGAGCGCTCACTCCCATCAATGTGAGATCTCATTAAGCAACGCGACCAAATCTGCTGCCCGCGCGACACGCGAATGTTTTCTCACGGCTTGGAGAGAAGATACTGAGCATGCTCCGTTCCGGACCTCACCTAGAAATCGCTTGAGCCCTTTGGCGATCATTTCCGCCGAGTCGAGCGGCACGATGGTGCCAATCCCCTCAGCACGCAGGGTTGCTGCGGTTTCGCCGTCCTCGTGCACGAGGGCAAGTATCGGGCGTCGGGCGCGCAAGTATTCGTAGAGTTTTGCGGGGATTGCGGGGTTTGAGGTAGAGCCCTGAAAGAGGAGCAAGCCATCTACACTGAGCATTTCCGCCAGCGCGTCAACATAGGGTTTGGGCGGCTCAAGCCGGACAATTCCTTGAAGGCAGAGTTCAGCGATCTGAGCCCGATAGCGCTCTTCGTATCCACTCGCGCGCAGCACAACCTGGAGCGAATCGGCAGAGATCACATTCTCTCGTTTGAGCTCCGCCAGTGCGATGAAGAAGTCTTTCGGATCACGGTCGGGTGTTGGGTAGAGTAGGCCACTGTGGAGCAAGGTGACCGGCCCATTCTTACCGGGGTGGGCGGGAAGTCTTTTCTCCGCCTCCATAAAGCTTTCTTCATCGTAACCATTTGGGATACAAGAAAAGACGTTTGACGGCACAGCGGGGTAACGCTCATGACAGATTTTCAAGGCTCCCCTCGATACAAACACGCTGCGTGAGCAGTTCTCCACGACGCGCGACTCGATCCAACTGCGGGCCTTCCAGAGACCGAGCTCTGCGGGATAACGTTGCCCAGTGTAGGGATCCACCTCGATCATGGGGTCTCGGAAATCCGCGATCCAGGGAATACCGGTGAGTTTGTGCAACGCCAGCCCGATGAGATGAGCGGTTGCAATCGGATAAGTCGTCCAGATGATTTTTGGCCGATAGCGCGCAATTAGAGCAAGACCCAGCGGCACAGCCGCTAACGCCCAATTTGCCCAGCGGTCTGGCAGAGCCGTGCGCCGGAAATAACGTCCGCGAAACGCAAGGTGGTGCGCTGCATCGAGAGCAAAGGCACGATGAATCGGGACACCAACAGGAATCTCCGTTTTCGCGCCAGTCGCCGCTTCTGGATATGCCGTGCGCGTGGCGGTCAACACAATCGGTTGCCATCCGTGACGAGGGAGCTCACGAACAAAACTTAGTATTCGGAGATGGCCGCTACTTCCCGTAGCCGGAGGGAAATGGTAGGCGACCATAAGGATCTTCTTCGTCATGCCTTAGGTACCGAGAGTCTCTTTACGACTTCATCGTAGCCGCTTTACAACTTTCTTGACCTTCTCGACCCACGGATGACGGAAGCAATTCACGTGATACATAGTTCGAATTTGATCACACCATCGAGTGTGCCAATCCATCACTTTGCCGTAGAACTCAACAACTCGAACCTGCTGCTCACCAAAGAGCTGTTCGATGATGTCCCGTCGCATCTGCAGTGCAGGTGAGAAGTCGTCCAGTTCTTCATCATAAGTGGTCTTCAAGACAATCATCATGGAGTTGCGGCGTAAGCATAAGTCGCTAGCCGCGACTTTTCCGTTCAGGCGGTACTGGTAGATCACAGCTTCACCACGGGAGCAGAAATGTTCGAATACGTCGCGATAAAACCGCCCCTGGGGATTCTCCTGAGATACCGCTGTACCGTTTTTCCCTTTCCAGCCCAACGACTCCAGTCTGCCGTACTCGCAAATAGCTTCAGCGACCTCTCCTGGCTTGTATAAGGCGACCAATTCGGCAGAGACGCCCTTTTCTTTCATTCGCCGACCGCGTCTCGCAAGATTGTGCCTTAGGTTACTGCCTCGACTGCTCCAATAGTTGTCGAATGTCCCTTCGAGAGGCAGCCGGGCAGTCTGAATGTAATCTACATATTGAATCTGGGGGCATCCGGAAATTGCAGGGAAGCTCGTGCAGTCTGGATCTTGTTGCATGACACTCAGTTGGAGAGCATACCCAGGCAGTTGCTTCGTCGCTTCCAGCAGTTCGTCTCCGTGCTCATCAGTATGACTTGTCACGATAAGACCCAAGGGGGCTTGAGAAGGCTGAAATGTCTCCCAAAGTCCCACGCTTTTTTGAATTAGCAACGCAAGCCAAGTTTTCGATTCATGGTGCCCGACCCCAAGCCTGACATTAGGGCCCCCAAAATGACGAATCAGCGGTTCGACGAATCCGGGGTCTAGGAGAATATGCCGTAATCGGTTGAGGGCGTCCCAATCCTTCCTGACCCCATCGAACCCCGTCGCTGCAGGCTGAATTGTCCACTTCATCTCGAGAACCCAAAGAAGTTCATGCCCTCACCGGAACAGACGGGCATAGATCTCGCACAAAGTCGTTATAGTCGCCGCGGGACCGAACCAAAGTTTGCTGTCCAGCTTCAAGCCACACTTCTGGCGGAGTCGGATGGCTGAGGAAACCCAATGGGCTGGCAGAACGCGAGTATGCTCCCGACTGAAAAACGCAAATCAAGTCGCCCACTTGGGCGCGTGGCAAATCTATGTTCCGAGCCAGAACGTCCAGAGGCGTGCAGAGGGGTCCGACGACATCAACAGTCTCCTCCGCAGGCTCCCACAGCTTGTTCACCAAAGCTAGGGGATAATTTCGCTTAATGGTTTGTCCAAGGTTTCCGCTGGCCGCCAGATGATGGTTCATTCCGCCGTCGACGATCAGGAATTTCTTTCCTCGGGATGTCTTGATGTCACTCACGCGAGTAATGTAGAGGCCAGCTTCAGCGGCCAGGTAACGGCCTGGCTCAACCAGAAACTGAGTGCCTGCATAACGGCGATCGCGGCGCACTTCGCCAAAAATCTCTCCCAGCCCTTCACGCAAGCCATTCATGTCAAGCTCGGATTCCTGAGCAAAGTAGGGCACGCCCAGGCCACCGCCAAAATCCAAAGTGTCGAGGGGCCGGCCGAGCCGATCGGCGACGCGGCCTGCAAGCTCCAATCCTTTTCGGTATTGTGCGAGGAGGATCTTGCAATCGAGGATCTGGGTGCCGGAAAACAAATGGATGCCCCGGAAGGAGAGGACTCGATCGGACAAAATAAGGTCTAAAACGGCGTCGAGTTCCTCTTCATCCACACCGAACGGAGCAGGTTTTCCCCCCATACGCATCGCGCCACCTTGGGCATCGGCATTAGGATTGATCCGTAAAGCAACGCGTGCTGGGACTGAGAGCCGACGGGCAATGCGGCCAATCCGCTCGATCTCAAGCGTAGATTCCGCATGAATCTCTCCAATGCCGAGCGACAGCACGAGTTCCAACTGCGCTTCTGTTTTCCCCGGACCCGCAAAGATGACGTGTTCCGGCTTGCAGCCCGCAGCCAGCGCCTGATGGAATTCACCATCCGAGGCGATTTCCAAGCCGCACCCTCGCACTAGGAAGAACTCAAGGATCGGGCGCAACGGGTTCGCTTTCATGGAATAACTGATGCCGAACTCATTGGGCAGCGCAGTACGAAGCGAAACCCATTTTTGGTCAAATACTCCGGCGTCGTATGCAAAAAAGGGCGTGCCATGGGCCGCAGCAATGGCAGCGACAGGCACACCTCCTGCGACAAGGTCATTCCGGGATCCAGCGAAATACTTGCTGACCAATGCTTGCGCGGTAGCCATGAACTAGCAGCCCTCGCGACGTCGCAGAGCAGGATAGTCAACCTTACCGCTGCTCGTTTTGGGTAATTCGTCGAGGGCTTCGATGACTTTTGGCAACATGTACCGAGGCAAGCGCTCCGCACACTCATTAATGAGTTGTCTTGGGTCTATCTGCTCCCCGTCACGGGGCACGACGAACGCCTTAATTGCTTGTCCGAGAATATCATCGGGCACGCCTATGACAGCGGCACTTCGTATCCTGCCGGTCTTGAAGAGTGCGTCCTCCACTTCCGTAGGGCTCACTCGGAAGCCCGAAGACTTGATCATGGCATCGCGGCGCCCAACAAAGTAGAGAAAACCGTCTTCGTCCATCTTCACCAGATCGCCCGAATAGCAGACTCGCTCGCAGTTTCCCAGTTCAGCCGAAAGTACTGGGTTCGGACGCAGCACTCGTGCAGTATCCTCCGGGCGGCCCCAATACCCCATGGAGACCGTGGGACCTCTGTGCACGAGCTCACCGATCTCGCCTGGCCTGCACGGGCGCCCGTCTTCGTGAAGAACCAGAATCTCGGTGTCGGGAATTGCGCGGCCCATTGAGGTGGGACGCCGATCCAACTCCTCCGGAGGCAGGTATGTAGAACGAAATGCTTCCGTCAAGCCATACATCAAAAAGATCTTCGTCGTAGGCAATGTTTGCCGCAAAGTCTTGAGGATAGGTAGCGGCATCGCACCACCCGTATTCGTGATGTAACGCAAATCCGGAACAGGCTGCTTCGAGAGTGTTGAATTAGGCTGCGCTAGGAGACTCCAAAGAGTTGGAACGCCAGCCAGGCCCGTGATTCGCTCATGCAACAGCATTTGCACGATCTCTCGTGCGAAAGTAAACGTCATGATAACTATTGTGCTTGCCCGCAGAAAGGCAGTCGTGAGTTGATTAAGCCCCGCGTCAAAACTGAAGGGCAAGATCGCTAGAATCCTTTCCTGCTCGGTGATCTCAAGATAGGTGGAAACTATAGTGGCGCCAGCCATTACATTTGCGTGACTCAGCATTACACCCTTGGGTCGGCCAGTCGATCCCGATGTATAGAGAATTGCGGCGAGATCCTTGCTGATTCCCTTTTCGCGGCGCAGCCCGCTAGGCTGGGCCGCACACAGCTCTTCGAATGGGTAAAGTCGGCACGGCAAATTCGCGGGCAACTCCCCGTCCGTAAGCACGACGAATTCGAGCGTGGGCATCTCCGGCAAAGCTTCCAAGAGACTAGTCAGCCCTGCTTGCGTGGTGATCAAAGCCTTCATTCCGCAGTCGCGGATGATGTGTGCTACTTGATCGCGAAGCAGCACAGCGTTGATGGGCACGAAAGTGGCACCAGCCTCCGAAATGGCGAATATGGACACGACCTGGGCAACCGATGGCTCTAGATAGATCCCGACTCTCTCGGATCGGCCTATTCCGGCGTCATTCAGACTCTGCGCCAAACCCGCAACCCGCCGCGCAACCTCGCCGTAGGTCAATCGTTCGGTCCCATGGACAAGTGCCTCCTTGTCTCCAAGGCGCTTTGCGCTCGCATGCAACATGTGATGAACCAGGTAATCCATTTGACTTCCTTTTGACAGTGATGCGGAGAAATGCTTGCTGCCATGCGCAGAAACTTGGTCAACTATGCTTGTGGTGATTGTTTTCCGCTTTGCTTCCCTGATACGAATGCAGCAAGACGTTCGGTCGTCTGAAAATTTTCTGGCACAAGTTCATCATCGTTCAATGAAATTCCAAAACTCTTCTCCACGAATTCCACCACGTCCAGAATCCCGAGGGAATCCAGAAGTCCGTTATCCAAAAGCGGAGTCTTATGGTCGAAGTGTTGTCTTCGCGCCAAAGGAAATCGCTCCAAGATAAAACCCTGGATTTGAGCGCTCATTTTGTCATTGCCATTCATTGCTTCTCCTGGATCAGCTGTCGCGGTCGCCATCAGTAAGCCAGCCCACCTTATTTGAGCCAGCGGGCCCTCCATAAGTTACCAGCGGACTCATCTCGCGCACGTAAAAGCCAGTTTCTTCCAGTCGTCTCTGCCAAGGATGCCCATTGAGGATGGGCAGACTCAGAGTTTCGACGTTCTCGGCGCGCGCATTGTCCGCCAATGACAACACCAAGCTCTCAAGAACCCCCGGCGCGTCTTCGCCAAATAATTCTGTGATCTGAACATCATGCTCTCGTTTTTGGATAATCGCGTAAGCTTCAAGTTGGCCCTTTCGCCGGGCTGTCCAGATCGTGAACGCGGTTCTCGGATGCTCTAGAAATCGCCAATTCAGGTAAGCCGAAGAGCGATCGACGATCCAGTTGCTGATTTTCGACGCTACACGCTCAAAAAGGACGTCAAACTCTTCGCCAAATGGTTCCTCGTGCTTCTGTATCTGCAAATTGACGTCGAGTGGCCTGACTCGATCACGAGCCGCGAGGGCAACGTTTCCAACCCTGTTTGCAACTCTCGAAAGAGCTGACGATTTCATGCGGCTTCGTATTTGGCGGTCTATTCGCAAAGGCTTTGCCATCCGCGCCAAGGAAGCACACGCAATGATCCCCAGACGCTTATACACCGCCAACATGCTTACACTGGGCAGATCGTATGCGAGTTGCGACCATTCGCCATTGATTGCCTGCAGACACGCGCGCTGCAACTGCAACGCCGGACCAATGCTTCGATAGTTTGACGAAACACAGAAATCACTCAATATGCAACCCCTGGTCTGAGATCGTGACATCCTCAACTTCCTCGGTATTGCTGCGCCTACCCCTATCGGGGTCTCACGATCTTCCAACAACCACACGCGTGCGTGTCCATGAGGATTTGCGAAATAGAGCCATTCGAGTCTGTGTTCATCAATGTCCGCGCCAAGACAGCTTTTCAGAAGTCTGAGGAGACCTTCGCGCTCGCGATTGAGATCTACCTCCCGCACAGCCAGTTTTATCGCTGCTCTGTCGCCAGGCATCTCAAGAGGTGCTCTTCGACCGTTCGCGAGGTTCTTGCCACAGAATAGCCTTGCATACCCGATTCACAGGCGCATCCCCTATCGGGGAGTTCTCGCAAGCATGGTTCCATGTGCAATCCAAAGGATACTCCCCTCTCTAGGTTGATTGGGACTTTATCCACAGTCGTTGTGCGTTACTTACAAGCTCAAATTGACAAGCGCCAAACGCTACTAAGTGATTGGTTATGAAGCGTTTGGAGCGATTCGTCTGATAAGAGTCTCCATCCGCGGCTACACTCCCGCAAGTTGTTGTTATGAGCGGTCCGGACCATGGTTTTGTGAAAAACGATTGCTTCATTGGGAAAAGACTTTCCTTGGTCGGGCACCCATGCATGAGAAGCGGTTGCGTCTAACTGTCTTCCGAACACCATTGCAATCGTAACTCCTTTTAATACAACAAGTTATGTTCTTAGGCAAAGTTGACGAAGCTTTGGACGATCAGTTGCCACCCCATAGTTGGACCATTAGGCGGATAGCTCAGTGGCAGAGCGCCCCCTTTACGCGGGGGAGGTCGTAGGTTCAAGTCCTGCTCCGCCTACCAGAGTTTTGCTGTATCGCTACCATGAATGCCCGCGATTCATCTGCGGGTAGGTATTTCCTGGCTAAATTGCCAATTGAGTTTGGAAGGATGACATGCTGAAGATCGGCGGACAAAAAGTCCCGGGGAAGATGCTGATACTTGTGGCCTCTGACGCACTTCTCGTTGTGGTCGGATTAGTATGCTCCGTTGCATTACGGTTTCAATCGGGCCCCATGATTTTGAATTACCTGAAATCAACGGAAACAGTGTTTCGATTTGCTTTGGTGACCGGTATCAGCCTCATCGCTCTTTATTATAACGATCTCTATGACTTTGAATTAATGACTCGTCCGCGCGATCTTTTCGCAATGATGTTGCAAGGGTATGGCACGGCTTGCCTTGCGCTTGCGGTCGTTTACTTCATGGTTCCTGACTTGGGACTAGGTCGCGGCATCGCTGCTATCGCAACTATCCTAATCCTATTTCTTGCGACAGCATGGCGGATGGGCATGGTCCGCAGAGGGGTACTTCTGGCAGGGGCCGAGCGCGTCCTCGTAGTCGGTACGGCGCAGACGGGCGTTCAGCTAACGCGAAAAATTGTCTCGCAACCTGAGCTTAATCTCCGCGTAGTTGGCTTCCTAGATGAGCGGGGCGAAAACATTGGCAAATCTCTAGTCAATCCCAAAATCATCGGTGCGGTTAACGATCTCGAACAGATCGTTGATTTGCACAAGGTTCGGCGCGTCGTTTTATCGCTGGCGGAGCGCCGTGGAAACATGCCTATCCGCGCACTTCTGCGTATGCGCTTTGCAGGAGTTGAGGTGGAAGACGCTCATACCGTATACGAGCGTTTAACGGGCCGAATTGTGCTGGAACACTTCTCACCCAGCTGGCTGATCTTGTCAAAAGGTTTTCGAAAATCAGGCTTGTTGTCCATTTCCAAACGCTTCATGGACATCGTTTGTGCCTCAATAGGATTAGTCATATCGTCCCCAATACTATTCCTGACAGCTCTCGCCGTTTGGATAGAAAGTCCTGGTCCGATTCTCTTCAGACAGGAACGCGTCGGTTTGAATGAACGAACATTCGAGGTGCTCAAATTCCGTTCTATGCAGCAGGACTCTGAGGGCGCCACTCCACGTTGGACAAGTGACAACGACGATCGCATTACTCGCGTCGGACGATTCATCCGGAAGGTCCGTATCGACGAATTGCCACAACTGATCAATGTCCTGCGTGGCGAGATGAGCTTGGTTGGACCAAGACCGGAGCGGCCCTACTTTTGCGCTCTTCTTGAGCAGCAAATTCCCTATTATGGATTGAGACACACCGTCAGACCTGGCATTACCGGATGGGCTCAGGTTCGCTATCAGTACGGTGCAAGCGTGGAGCAGGCCAAGGCAAAATTTGAGTACGACCTGTTCTATATCAAGCATCTCTCCATTTCACTCGATCTGGCAATTCTCTTCGAGACCGCAAAGGTATTACTGTGGCGACGAGGGGCGAAGTGAGCGCATCAGAGATGCTCTCGAGCCCGGGGGCGGGAGTGCGGAATGGGGGGCGAGCGCCAGGGGCACGAAGGAATAGATTCTTAGTACGAGTGCTGGATGGCGTTCTCTCCGCCATCTGGGTGGGCAGTTATGCGGTGATTCTGTTGCTTTTTAGGTTTCTGAGACGAGTAGAGAGGCGCCTCGAACGTACAACCGCTCCATAATGCAGGCACAGGGCACGCTTCGCAAGAATGATTGGATGGCGAACTGGGATGCTCGGTCAGAGCCAAGGAGAATTCTGGTGAGAGAATTTAGAACAGCACTGATTTGCTTGGGCGTCGCGTGGTTTTCATCTTTGGCCCTGCCCAAGTTCGGCAACGCGACCACGGTCCAAAACCCGCCCAACGTTCAGCCCGAGAAGAATGGTCCTTCACCTGTAGCCGGGCAAACCGCCAAGAAAGACGGCCCGTCGGCCGCCTCTTCCCAGCCCGTTAAGTCCGCCGACTACGATCCCGCCACTTATGTAATTGGGGCAGATGACCAACTTTTGATCTCTGTTTGGCATGAGCCTGAGCTTTCCATGAGCGTAACGGTCCGCCCCGATGGGATTATAACTTTGCCCTTGCTGAATGATGTGCATGCTGCGGGGCTAAAGCCTCTCGAATTGCAAGCACTATTAATGGAGAGGCTAAAGCCGTTCGTCAATGAGCCCCAAGTTACAGTCAGCGTGCAGACCATTCGCAGTCGCAGAGTCTTCGTGGCGGGACAAGGAGCCAAGCCGGGGGCTTATCCTCTGACTGGCCGCATGACGGCGCTTGAATTATTGGTTCAGGCGGGTGGGTTGGGGCCTTTTGCCAAGGCAAAATCCATCTATGTTCTGAGAAAGTTAAATGGGCAGGAAACACGCATACGATTCAACTATAAAGATGCACTCTCGGGGAAGACGAACAGTGACATTGTTTTGGAACCGGGGGACATTGTTGTTATTCCATAGAAACTCCAAAGCCGCCAATCGAGGTGTAATTATGGTTGTGAATTCTCGAAGCCGACTCACTTCAGTCCTGACCCTGTGGGGAGCCCTCTTTTTGGTGATTGCGACGACGCCGACTTCGCGCGCTCAAGGCCAGGATCCGGCGCCGCAAGGTGCGCCACCGCCTTCCCAGGACAGCAAAAACGGGTCCGATTCTTCAGCAAAGGACTCCGATTCAGCGGCGAATTCAGGCTTGTCCTCTACTCCGGCAGTCAATGCGATCGGAACTGCATCACTTCTAGGCATGCCGAACGGAGCGTTGCGCTGGGGCAGCTTCTACGTGAGCGACGTTAGCTTCATTCAGTCCTACGACCATGCGAATTATGTCGGTCCATCTACAGGTTCGAACTTCACTGGAGCTAGTGCTACGACCAATACAAGCCTGTTTCAGACGGACCTGGTATTCAATCACCTGAGCCGCTATGGACAGATTGCCTTGCAATACCAACCGCGTCTGGCGGTCACAAACGGTAATGTTTACCCTGATTACTCCAACCAAAACATAGCATTCAACTTGATCGTGACCCACGGCGCTCGTTGGTATGTGGAATTACACGATCGGCTGTCTTATTTCTCCAGTCAAAACTTGTACGGCTCAACTTTTGGGGACGTTAGCTCGGAGACAGGTACCACGGTCCAGAATAACTTCATAGATGGACCCGGAAGTCTGCTCAGTGAAATCGCCGGGTTGACAGTCGGGTACAGGTGGACGCCGCGCACGACCATTTCTTTTTCGCCTTCGTACACTTACGTTCGCTCAACTGGCTCCCTGCTCGGAAAAACGAGCAGCGACCTTTACACAGGAAGCGTTGCTGTAAATCATCAGCTGTCCCCCCGGCAAACCATTGGGGCCTTCTTTAGTGGTCAGTACATCAAGCTCTTAGGTCAACAGGGAAGCACCCAGATCTATTCGATGGGCCTAAATTATTCGCGGCAGATGGGTCGTTCCTGGTTCATCTCAGCTTCCTTTGCTGGCGTTAATACTCCCGGCACCAGTACCGTCCATCCTTGGACATACACTGGAACGGCGAGCATCGCACGTACCTTCCGGCAGTTCTCTGTGGGTCTTGTCTATTCTCGACAGTTGGCGCAAGGATATGTTACTAGCGAGTTTGCCGACCGAGAAGACGGTTACTTCACATGGCGAATTACAGAAAGTCTTCGTTGGCGCACTTCGATTGATGCACAACGCGAAGCTCGCGTGTCCAGTCCTATTGCTGCATACTATGGTGCCAACGAGCTCAATTGGAGGATGGCTTCGCGCGTAAGCGGATTCGTGAACTACGGATATCGCCTGCAGAACGGAGACGCCAGCCAAGTTCTCCGTGGCCATCGAAGTTTTGTGAGCGGTGGGATTGTGTGGAGTTCCAGCAGACTGGAACCATATTGATGGGATTGGCTTTAGCCCCGCTTGAGCATATTCGGGCCAGGCATCCTTCTTCCTACCCACCTGCTCGGTGTGAGCGCCGCGACCCGGCGCATGCCCTTGGCGCCACCCCCGCTCTAAGGCAGGCTTGCCCCTAGAACTAGACATCTGGTGGATGTGACAAGGAAATCAGTTTCCACGACATGGATGACAGCTACAGTTTCTACCGTGAAGTTACATGTCTGCTTTTTGTATGTTATTGAAAATAAACTACTTGCCAGAGTGTCTCGTTCTTGGAATGTGTTGTTGAATTGGAAGGCGGCTTGCTAAGTAGTAGGCAGCAATTTGTTGTCACTCTCGGAGGATTCCTCGTGTCAAATCCGGGCACCACGTCATCAGCCGCTTCGTACGGAATTGGGGATCTCGAACTGCGTGACTACCTGGCGGTCATCCGTCGTCGAAAAGTGCCTGTGGTCTTGTGCGCGCTTGGGTTTCTCGTCTTCGGTGTTGTGGTCGCGGCTCGCCTACCAAATTTCTACCGCTCCGAGACGCTAATCATGGTGGATCCTCAACAGGTACCTTCGAACTACGTTCAATCGACAGTCAGTTCGAGCATCCAAGATCGTTTGTCTACCATTCAGGAACAGGTGATGTCCGCGACGCACCTACAGCACATCATCGACACTCTTGGACTGTACGCAGAGTCCCGTGGGAAACGTCCTCAACAGGAAATTATCGCGGCGATGCGCAAGGCGACAACTGTGGAGGTCGTTGGGGCTGCGGAGCACCGCTTGAGTGCATTCCGTATCGCATTCCAATCCAAGGATCCGCAGACCGCCGCCAAGGTCGCGAACGAACTAGCCACGGAGTTCATAGATGAGAACTTGCGCGCGCGCCTTGCACAGTTTAATGGCGCCGCCGATTTCTTGGATTCTGAGATGCGTGAAACCAGAACTCAACTCGAAGCAAAGGAGCAAGAACTCCAGCGCCTCAAGATTCAGAATGTGACGGATCTTCCGGAATCCCGCCAGTACCACTTGGAAGCCCTCAACAATCTTCGCGGTCAATTGCGGGCGGCACAAGATCGAGTGAGCCGAGCAAGAGAACAAAAGATGATGCTCCAACAATACGCGCCGGCAGTTGATCTCGATTCCGGCAATGACAGTGTGTCGCTTTCCCCATTTCAATCTAGGATCCAAAAGCTTGAAGGGCAACTCTCCGAACTCCGTAGTCGCTATGGCTCTGATCATCCTGATGTCCGCAAGGCGGAGGCCGAGTTGGCTAAGCTTCGTGTGCAAGAGGCCGCCGAAAAACAGCAAGAGGGGTCCGTTGTAAAGCCTGAAGTCGCTCCGATCACTCCGGCTCGCGCAAAGAACCCGGTCCTGCAGGCGCAAGGAGAGAAGCTCGACCAGGAAATCAAGGAACAGACCGAACTGCAAAAGCAACTTGAGGAACAGATTAATGCCCACACGGACAAATTAGAGCACGGGCCAGTATTTGAGCAACGGATCTCAGCGTTGATGCGTGATTACGACAACCTGCGCGGGCACTACTCGAGTTTGGTCGATAAGAAACTTTCCGCCGAAATGGCCAAGGAGCTCGAGGGACGCCAGCAGGGGGAACGGTTTGTCATCTTGGATGCGGCACCAGTTCCTCAGTCTCCAGCGGGACCGAACCGCATTCTCATCGGAGCAGGTGCCCTCCTGCTCGGGATTGTAGCAGGCGTGGCGCTCGCACTTGGGATGGAGTTCAATGACGAGTCTGTGCGCAGCGAGCACGAAGCAGCGACTATCCTTGGCAAAATCGTGTTGGTCAGCGTTCCAAGAGTTTATTCAAGAGAAGAACAGCGGATGCGGAGGCTCCGGCTTACCGCAGCCTTTCTGGGAACGGCAGCCTCTGCCGTCATTCTTGCATTTGCGGTTTCCATGCTGGGTATCGGCTGACAATGAATCTATACACTAAATTCTATGGCCTGAAAGAAGAGCCATTTCTACTCACGCCAGATCCGCGGTTTCTACATTTGGCGCAGCCGCACCGCGAAGCTCTCACAAGCCTTCTCGAGAGCATGTTGCTGCGACGTGGGATTATGTTGTTTACAGGTCCCGTTGGCACGGGCAAGACGACTCTTCTCCACGCTGCTTTGCAGGTCCTTTCCGAGAAGCCAGGAATGCAAGAGCGGCTGCGATCTGCGTTCGTTGTCATCCCCACACTGAGTAGCGACGAGTTTCTAGAGGCGGTTCTGGATGAGTTCGAAATTCCGTCGGCTGGGAAGAGCAAACCAGCTCGTTTGCAGGCCTTGCATCGAATGTTGCTTGAGACCTACCGCATGGATGGTCTCGCGGTGCTGCTGATCGACGAGGCTCACCTTCTCACTCCCGAACTATTGGAAGAGGTTCGATTGCTCAGCAATGTGGACACTTATGGGGGGAAGCTCTTGCAAATCGTTCTGTGTGGCCAGCCCGAATTACTTCCCGCCCTCCGCCGGAAGGAGATGACGGCACTACAGCAGCGGATCGCCAGCCGATCTTCTTTAAGGCCGCTGAGCCAAGTCGAAGCGCGGGATTATATTGTTGAGAGGCTTAACATAGCCGGATTACGAGACCAATCATCCTTTACTCCCCGTTCGCTTGAAGTAGTTTATTTTCTCTCCCGAGGCGTTCCGCGAGTTATCAATCTGCTCTGCGACGGTTGTCTGCGTCTTGGTGCCCGTACCCAGCAGAAGCAGATTCAGCCTGAAATGGTCGAAGAAGTTGCAGAATCGATGGAACTCAATTCCGAAGAGCCTTCAACTGATGGTTTGATGATACCCGCCCCGGCTCAGGCAGAAGTTTTGCAAACCGCTGTAGATGTTCTTATCCATGCAATGAAACAGGCCCGCCGTGGCGGCAGGGAGTAACTCTGAATGAGCCGATATTTCAACGAAACTAGCAAGGCCAATAAATGGTCTGACTCGTTGTCGACCAAGTTGGATATTCATGAGCTATTGTCTCCCATAAGTGGCGGGGAGGAAGTAGTCGAAGAGCTTGAAAAGCCAAGGATAAGCGTGGCCCGGAAGATGATTCTACCGGTCCCGGCCAACGTGCCTCTGCTTACTCGGCAGGACGAAAAACTAGCCCAGATCACTGAATCCTATCGAACGCTGCGCACCAGGATCTTGCGGATGAACACCTCGCAGGGCATTCGTTCCATAGTTTTGAGCAGCTCGCAGCCCGGGGAAGGGAAAACGCTGACGACAGTGAACTTGGCTTTGTGTTGCACGCAGATTTCAAATTTTCCAGTTCTCGTGGTGGACGCGGACTTTCGGACAAGGGGTCTCACGCATCTCCTTGACTGTACGCCTGGGGCTGGTCTCTCGGAACTGCTTTCAGGAGAGGCAACATACGATCAGGTGGTACTTTCCACAAATTATCCCAACTTGTCCATTGTGACGGCGGGAGGTGCGACCGCATCTCCCGCGGAACTCTTTGCAACTGTCAAGTGGAAAGAGTTTCTAGGTTGGGCAACGGAGAGATTCAGCTTAGTCCTTATTGATTCGCCACCTATCCTCGCCGTGACGGACTTTGAGCTAATCAGCGCGCCATGTGACGGCACCATCTTTGTGATCCGTGGAGGTTTCACTAATCGAGAAATGATTCGCCGCGCCGCCGCGCAAGTGGGTTCTGGCAAGCTGCTTGGATCTGTTTTCAACATGTCTCACGAATCGAAGCACGGTGATTATCTTGGCTATTCCGGGACGCCGCTGGCTGTGAAGGACGGCGCCTGATCGAGTTCATACCGAATTAGAACAATCTCGAGCTTTCGTGCGAGGATGGCTGGAAAAATGTATCCGAATCTCAAATTGGTGATCTTCAAGAAGGGACTTCACCAGAACAATCTGGCGCGCAATGTTGGTATGGATGAAACTCTGCTAAGCAAGATCATCCACGGCTACCGTGAGCCTACAGCTGTTCAGCGTCGCTCTCTGGCGGGCTATCTGGCTGTTGCCGAAGAATGGCTTTTTGAAAGCTATGACGTGACTCCACACAACTCCGACAATGGACAACAGGACGGTGCTTCTGGGAGTGGCAACGATGAGGGTACCTAGCATGACCGTGGTTGCTCCCGCGCCACCCAAAGCGCCGAGTTCCCCTGCGCCTCTCTTGGTTAGATCGCTCGAAGTGGGTCAGACTTTAGCCTGGGATGATTTCGTTCAGCGGCATCCTGAAGGGACGATTTTCCATCAGACAGGGTGGAAGCGGGTGATCGAGAAAACTTTCGGCTATAACCCGCGCTATATGTTTGCCGCACGCGGCGAACAGATCACCGGAGTCCTTCCGCTCTTTGAAATATCCAACTGGTTGCAAGGTAAGTGTTTGGTCTCAACGCCCATGGCAGTCTACGGCGGTATATGTGCGACGGACGAAGAATCACGTTTAGCACTGTTGGATGCTGCGAAGAGCATAGCCAACACGGAGCGTGTTCAGCACCTGGAATTGCGCCAACGGCAAAGTGAACTATTCCCCGAGTTTCATCCCAACACGCTGTATACAACTTTTTGCGGTGAACTGGATGCGGATCCTGAGGTTCTTCTTCGCCGATTTCCGCGAGACACACGGTATATGATCCGCAAGGGCCTAAAGAATAATCTCAGGGTCGAATGTGGCCTGCAGCACATTCCATCTTTCTACCATCTATTCCTTCAAAGCATGCGTAGACTGGGAACTCCGGCCTTTCCGCTTCAATTTTTCGTAAACCTGGTGGATGAATTCAAGACGCTCGCCGATATTCTGGTACTCTCGTCCAGTGGTGGTCCGGTGGCCGCAGTCTTTTCCTTCCGTTTTCGCGACACAATTCTGCCATATTATGCAGGGGCGTCACCGGAAGCGCCTGCTCTAGCAGCCAATAACCTTCTCTATTGGGAATTAATGACACGAAGCGCTGCAGAAGGGATCCATTGGTTTGACTTCGGTCGTAGCAAGAAGGGAACCGGGGCTTACGCGTTTAAGGCCCAATGGAACATGGTTGCCCAGCCTCTCGACTATCAGCTCTATCTTGTGAGACGAAAGAGTATTCCAAACTTTACGCCCGTGAATCCCAAATTTGAACTTGCGGCTCGCTTCTGGAGCAAGTTGCCGCTCCAACTCACTACACGGCTCGGTCCGCATGTCGTGCGATGGTTTCCATGAAGATTCTCTTTCTCGCCCATCGCATCCCTTATCCCCCAGACAAAGGGGAAAAGATTCGTGCGTACCAGCAACTACGTTTTCTTGCCGCCCACCATGTGGTGGATTTGTTTGCTTTTGCGGATCCCGCAGAACGTTCGGCTGGAATGCCTGCTCTTGCTCCCTTGTGCCGAGAGATGTACTTCGAAGAGCTAACGCGCGGTAAAGCCCTCGTACGCGTGTGCGTGAGTTTGCTTACCGGCAGGCCTTTTACGACTGGCTACTATCATTCGTCAACTATGGAAAAGGCGGTACGCGCGGCGCTCTCGCGCAATGACTACGATGCAATACTTGTGTACTGCTCAGCAATGGCACACTACGTTGCGGATTGCACATCTGTTCCTGTATGCGTGGACTTTGTCGATAGCGATGCTTCGAAATGGGCGCAGTATGCACGTTATTCGCGTTTCCCAATGTCCTGGCTGTATGCGCGGGAAGCACGCAAACTAGGCAAATATGAACGCGACGTCGCGCGTACAGCACGTCGGAGTTTTGTGTCGACCCCGCTTGAGATTGAGGCCATCGATCCGGACGGTCGATTGGGGGTCCAAACCTTGAAAAATGGTGTAGCAACGCCGGCACGGCGTGGAACGGTTCGCCCGGAGATTGCAAGACTCGGGACTTATGTAGTTTTTGTCGGTCAGATGGATTACTTGCCGAATGTGGACGCAGCGTGCCATTTCGCGAACGATATTTTGCCCAAGATTCGCCGCAGGCATCCTCATCTGCAGTTCGCCATTGTTGGAAGGAATCCCTCGAACCAGGTGAAGCGCTTAGCTTCCTTGCCGGGAGTGATTGTGACAGGAACTGTACCTGAGGTGCAGCCCTACCTGGAAAACGCGGCGGTTGCTGTTGCCCCCTTTCGAATCTGCCAAGGCGTGCAAAACAAAATTCTCGAAGCTTTGGCGATAGGACTACCGGTAGTGGCGACTCCGCGGCCAGCGCGCGCCATCGGAGCCACTTCGGCCGAGTTACTTTTCGTCGCAGAGACACCGGATGAATTTGCGAGCGCTGTGATCCGCGTGCTTGAAGAGCCTCAATTGCGCAGCGGGTCCAATGGTTGTGAATTCGTTCAGTCGCATTTCGATTGGGAGCAGAATCTGCAACCGCTTGAGCTCTGGCTTCAAGAAGTCACCGGCGAGAATCGGCGCGTCTCGGACAATGCAATAAACTATGTGGCCGCTGGTTGAGGATGCAATTCTGACATTGACCGTTCAGGACGCGGACCAGCAGGCTGTTCCGGGAACGCAAACCGGACGGCAGGTTGCCGCACTCCGTGTCCTGCATGTATTGGATCACCTAGACACCGGTGGCACAGAATATGGAGTGCTCAAGGTCCTGCAAGGCTTAACGGGGCAACGCTTCGACAGCCGAATATGTGTTATGCGTGGCGCGCGATCTGAAATTGCAGATTCCCCGCTGCTTGTTGGTCGTGTTATCCGCGTCGGAGATCTGAAGGTAGGGAGCCAGCGCGGCGTCTCCCGTCTCGCGCGCGTGTTTCGAGAATGGCAGCCTCACATCGTCCACAGCCGAAATTGGGGGGCGATCGAAGCCCTCCCCGCTGCCCGCTGGGCTGGAGTTCCAGTCGCGATCCACAGTGAGCACGGTTATGAGCTGGACATGCTGAAAGGTTTGCCGCTGAGGCGACGACTAGCTCGCCGCGTTTTTTATCGCTTGGCAGATGCGGTTTTCACAGTAACGCACGACTTGAGCTCTTACCACGCGCGCCAAGTGGGCTGGAAGGAAGGCAGGATTGGGACAATCTATAACGGTGTGGACACTAAGCGGTTCGCTCCTCGGCCTGCCGATCGACATCGCGTCCGAGAGGCGCTGGGACTTCCGGAGGGTCGTTTCATACTAGGTGCGGTGGGCCGACTCGTATCGATTAAAGACTTTCCTACATTGTTGAAAGCAGCGGAGAGGGTCCTCAGTTTAGGCCATGACATTTCTGTGTTGATCGTCGGCGCTGGCCCCGAACGTACCTCCCTTGAGCGCATCGCGGCTGCTTTGGGTGACCGCGTGCACTTCCTTGGGGAACGCAACGATTTGCCGGATCTGTTTAACGCGATGGACGGTTTTGTGCAAACATCCATCTGCGAGGGCATGTCAAACACAATTCTGGAAGCGATGGCTTCTGCTGTCCCGGTCATTGCCACTCACGTTGGGGGCAATCCGGAACTTGTCGTGGATCGAACGACTGGCTTGCTCTTTCCTCCCCTCGATGCGTCAGCACTCGCTGAGAAGATCGCGCTCTTGGTCAGTTGTGCCAGTCTTCGCCAAGCGTTCGGGGATGCGGCACGAGACCGAGCGCTAGCAGAATTTGGTTTGGAACGGATGATGACCTCATACGAAACACTTTACGTGAGCCTCGCGGCGCGACGTGGCTTGTCATTGGTCGGTGCTAACTAATCATGTGTGGAATCTGCGGCATTTTTGAACATGAACGGCGAGAGCCTTTTCCGCGGCAGCTTATTGACCGCATGAATCAAACGATCATTCATCGTGGACCGGACGATGATGGCATTTACCTCGGAGAAGGCGTGGGGTTTGGATTCCGTCGTCTAAGCATCATTGACGTTGGAGGTGGTCACCAGCCAATTTCTAACGAGGATGGCACGGTCTGGGTAATGCTGAATGGCGAAATTTACAACTACCCGGAGCTGCGGCAGGAGCTCGAGGCAAAAGGTCATCATTTTGCGACGCGTTCGGACACCGAGACGATTGTCCATTTGTACGAAGAGTGTGGGGAGGAGTGCTTTGCGCGTCTGCGTGGAATGTTCGCGATTGCATTGTGGGACGCTCCCCGCCGTCGTCTTTTGCTGGCACGCGATCGGGTCGGCAAGAAACCACTGTACTATGCATCAGACCACCAGCGTGTCTTATTCGGTTCAGAATTGAAGGCGCTTCTGGCTGCCGGCGGTGTTTCTAAAGATATCGATAGGGAAGGATTGTCGGATTACTTCTCGCTTGGTTATATTCCAGCCCCCAAGACCATTTTCCGCGCTGTGCGGAAGCTTCTTCCCGGGCATTATCTCATTGCCGAACGCGGCGAGATACGGGAGACCCGCTATTGGGATCTCTCGTTCGCGGAGACCGATACGCTCTCAGAAGAGGAGTGGTGCGAGCGCATTCAGCATTCACTTTGCGAAGCGACACGTGTCCGGTTGATGAGCGATGTGCCTCTCGGTGCATTTCTCAGCGGCGGCGTAGATTCTTCAGCGATCGTCGCTACGATGAGCAAGCTGATGAAACAGCCTGTGACTACCTGCTCGATTGGTTTTGAAGAGAAAGACTATGACGAAGCAGACTACGCCCGGGCAATCGCACGTCAATTTTCTACAGACCATCACGAGCAAGTAGTCCGTCCCGATGCCACTGCCATCGTGGACCGTCTTGCATGGCATTTTGACGAGCCCTTCGCGGACTCCTCGGCGATTCCTACTTACTATGTTTCTTCCATTGCGCGCCAGCAGGTTACGGTGGCACTTGGAGGCGACGGTGGTGACGAGAACTTTGCTGGATATCGTCGCTACGTATTTGATCGGATGGAAAACCGGTTGCGGGGTGTCGCACCGCTCGGTTTGCGGCGCCTTTTGTTTGGTCCGCTTGGCCGCTGGTATCCGCCACTAGCTTGGGCCCCACGCGTCTTTCGCGCCAAGGCCACATTCCAGAGCCTCGCGCGCACGCCGCTAGAGGGCTATTTCAATTCCATCTCCATCTTTCGTCCGGCGGAAAAAGCCCAAATGTTCACGCCGGGCTTCCGCGCTTCGCTGGCTGGCTACGACTCTATTGAAGTGTTCCGCCAGTATTATGACCGCGCGGGAACCGAAGATCAGCTATCGCGCATACAGTACGTGGATATCAAAACTTATCTCGCTGATGACATCTTGACGAAGGTTGATCGCGCAAGCATGGCAGTCTCGCTCGAGGTTCGTGCACCGATCCTCGATCACCAGTTCATGGAGCTGATCGCAAGGATTCCGTCTTCACTCAAGCTAAGAGGCCGTGAGACGAAATACATTTTTAAGAAGGCTCTCTCGACAACTTTGCCGGAGAACATTCTGCATCGTCCAAAGCAAGGTTTTGCCATCCCATTGAACCGCTGGTTTTGCAACGAGCTAAAGGAAATGGCGCACGCGACGATTTTCGATTCGCCAGACGATATCTTAGACATGCAGTTCTTGCGCAAGATTTGGGACCAGCACCAGAAGAAAGTCTATGACCGCTCAGCTCATTTGTGGGCAGTCTTGCTTTATCGTAAATGGCAGAACACATTCCTTGGCATGGGGCGCTCATGAGCGGTATCTGTGGCATTTGCGCACCGTATGCGCCTCCAGGTCGTCTAGTCCTTTCGTCGATGATGTCTGCTTTGAGTTTTCCTGGAGACGGGGAAAGCCGTGCCATTACTGGAACGTCGGCATCCTTGGGCGTCACAGCACGGTGGCCCGGCCAGCAAGTTGGAGAAATACCTGGCGTGCGCTTGGCGGTGGATGGTGATCTCCTCCATAGCGAACGATGGAATGTTTACCTGGAACAGGAAGGCTTGCCTGTCCAAAGCTTGTCGTTGGCTCAACGGCTTGCCTGGCTTTACCGTCTTCGTGGATCCGAATTCCTCAAGGATCTCGAAGGTTCGTTTTCCCTCGCGTTGTGGGATGAAGCATCGCAAGAACTCCTTTTGGCAATTGACCGCATGGGCATCGGCAGGCTTTGCTGGGCACATGAGCACGGATGTTTTCTCTTTGCCACTCGTCCAAGCGCCATTCGCATGGCACAACAGGACCCCGCGGGTGTCAACCAATCGGGTCTGATGCAGTACCTATTGTTCAGCGTTGTGCCAGCTCCTTTGACTGCGTTTGATGGCATTTTTAAGCTATCCCCTGGCCAGGTCCTGAGGTTTGCAAAAGGGGTTTTGAGCCAGAAATTCTATTGGGATGTCAGCTATACAGAGGATGACTCGTTGAGCGAAGACTCCTGGGCGCGGGCCGTGCGGGAGGGCTTGCGTTCTGCGGTGCATCGCCAACTCGAAGGCTGCGCGCCGGAATCGACCGGCGCATATCTCAGCGGCGGGACGGATAGTTCGAGCATCGTGGCTTTTATGTCGGAACGTCTATCGCCGGCACATACGTTTTCGGTTCATTTCAGCGACGAACGCTACAGTGAGATCGGCTACGCTCGCATCACCGCGGAGCGTTTTCATGCCACCCACCACGAAATGTGCCTGTCGCCGGGCGATGCCGTTGCCGCCCTGAAGGATATCCTCGCCTACTATGACGAGCCATTTGCGAACTCTTCCGCATTCGGTGCCCACGCATGCGCACGTATGGCTCGAGAGGCTGGCGTTAACACGCTGCTTGCCGGAGATGGCGGAGACGAGATCTTCGCGGGCAACGAACGCTACGCGAGTGACAAATACTTTTCCATGTATCACTCTGTTCCAGCGTGGCTGCGACACAATATTGTCGAGCCGTTGGCGTCCATCTTGCCTGATGGTGACAGTCGCCTGGGGCTCCCGCGGCGTTACCTTCGCCGAGCCAATATCCCAAATCCGCAGCGCATCTTCTCCTATGGACTATATTTCAACATTCCGCCTGAGGAAGCGTTCGAGCCGACGTTTCTCCATCAGGTTCCCCCGGATCACTGGATGGACATCGCAGATGGTCATTATCATTCACTGGAGAATGTCAGCGACGTAAATCGAATGATGTATCTCGATCTAAAGCTGATCTTGGCTGACAACGATTTGAGAAAGGTGAGCGGCACAGCTGAGTTGAATGGGGTCCGCGTTCGCTACCCCATGCTCGATCCTGAACTTGTCCAACTGGCAGGTCGCATTCCTTCGCGGCTCAAGCTCAGGGGGTTCAAGAAACGCTACATCTTCAAAAAAGCCATGCAAGGAGTTCTGCCTGTTCAGGTGCTTAATAAGAAGAAGCACGGCTTTGGTGTGCCATTGAGTCACTGGTTCTTGCAGGAGCCGCAGCTGGAATCCCTCATGCAAGATGTCCTGCACGATTCGCGGACTTTGAACAGAGGTTATTTTCGGCCAGAGTTTCTTGAACGGCTAGCTTTATTACACCGCGGAGAACACACAGCCTATTACGGTGAAGCCATTTGGTACATTGTTGCTCTCGAGCTCTGGCATCGCCAGCACCTCGAGACGGTGCGAAAGAGCGTCTGTGAAGACTGAACTAAAACTAGAACGGACCATGCTCGGTTTGAGCTCCCGGGAACTGCTGGCAAGTGGGATCTACCATTCCGGCGTTCTTGCTGGATTGAGACGATTCGCTCGGGACTGGGAAATCCATACGTCTGCAGGTTCGTTTACCAGACCACGTCTCGGCGAACCACGGTATGTCATCTTGTCTTACCACCGAGTAGGTGTTGCGGGAGTTCCGCTTTACTCGAGACTTGAACCGGCCGTATTCGAGGCTCAAATGCAGTACCTTCACCGCTATTATCGGATTCTTTCACTCGAGACCCTGGTGCGTGAGCTTGAACATCCGACGTCAGCTGTACCAGCGGTCGCGGTGACATTTGACGATGGATATGGCGATCTTTTCGAGTACGCGTTTCCGATTCTCCAGAAATACGAGATTCCGGCAACGATCTTTGCCGTTGCGGAAGCTATCGAATCGGGAGTAGCCCCCTGGTACGACCGACTCTTCCTCGCCCTCTCGCTCCATCCGGCCTCAACCGTAACCATTGAACTTGATGGACCGACGGAATTTGATCTGAAGGATGCTGAAACTCGCCTGTCTTCCACACAACGCCTCGTATCCTGGTTGCGGAAGCAGCCAGACTCCAAACGTCGCGATGTTTGTGAAGAGCTTGCTAGGCGATTCCCTGTTCCTGAGAAGGAACTTGAGGGTCGCATGCTCACCTGGGCGCAATTGAGAAAAATGCAAGCACATGGAGTGTCTTGCGGTTCCCACACCCTGACTCATCCGGTTCTATCTCGAGTTGGGCGCGAAGACCGCCTACGGGAATTACGTGATTCGCGCGAAATCCTCGAGAAACGGTTGGAGTACCCTGTATTGGACTTTGCTTTTCCATTTGGACAGCCGGACGACTGCGCCGGCGTCACAGAGTCCGAACTGATGGCCTGTGGTTATCGTTCCGCCGTAACTACGATTGCCGGTACGAATCGGTGCGAAGCCAATCACTACGCCTTACGCCGCGTATCTATCGGCGAGCAGCGTCATTTGCCTCTATTCGCATACCGGCTCAATAGTCTGTTTTTGCGCGGGCCAGATCCATCTCGAGGCGCCTTCCGACCCGCGGTTTCCCGCATGGCTGTTACAGCTGCTCCTCGGGTGGAGGGAAGATAGGCTATGCGCGACTATGTTGTTCTTGCCATCATCTTAGCCTCGGTTCCCGCGGCATTCATCAACCCGTATTTCGGAGTGCTGATGTGGACTTGGGTGGCTTATTTCAATCCTCATCGCTTCACCTGGGGTGTGGCCTACAGTTTTCCAGTGGCGCTGGCGTTGGCCGTACCGACGATCGTCGGGACCCTGTTAACGAAGAAACGGAACAGCAACATATTCACAAGGGAAACCGTACTGCTGTTCCTCTTGTGGGCATGGTTTGGAATCACGTTGTTTCATGCCACTTTGGTACCACTCTTGAATCTGCACGTGGCCAATGGCAAGGCGCAGTTCATGGTAATCACGAAAATACTGCTGATGACGGGGTTTACGGTCCTTCTGACAAACTCTCCAAAGCGCTTGCGCCTGCTCATGATGGTGACGGTCTTGAGTTTTGGAGCATTAGCTTTCAAAGGAGCCCTTTTCGGCGTTCGTACCGGTGGAGACTTCCGCGTATGGGGGCCCCCCGATTCTTTCGTTGCGGACAATAACGACTTCGGATTAGCGATGAACATAGTGCTACCTCTCATGTTCTTCATGGCTGGTCAGGAAACGAATCGCAAGCTCCGTCTGCTCCTGCGAGGTTGTTTTATCGCAGCTGCTTTTGTTGTATTGCTCACCTACTCGAGGGGAGCCCTCTTAGGCTTGGCCACTGTAATGGCTGTCATCGTCGCCAAGACGCGCTACAAAGTATTGGGCGGCGTTTTTCTAGCCATTGCCGCGATGTTTGTCCTGGCGTATGCCCCAGAGCAATGGCAAGACCGAATGGGCAGTCTCGCAGCCGGCAATCTAGATCAATCCGCCCAGCAGCGCCTGGTCAGTTGGAAATTTGCATGGAATGTTGCCGAAGCTTATCCAATCACCGGTGGAGGATTGCAATGCTTCAATGCGGCTATGTACGCTCGCTACTCGAAAGAAGAACTGCCTGGCGGAGAGCTTAGCTCCGGTCCACACAGCATCTATTTTCAAATCTTGGGCGAGCAGGGTTTCGTCGGCCTGGGGTTATTTCTCTTTTTGATCGGCGGCTGCTTGATGTCTTTGCGAAGACTGCGAAGGTCAGTGCGAGGCTCTCCCGCCCTACAGTGGCTCACCCCCTATGCAAACGGTCTGGAGGGAGGGTTTTACGCCTTCCTTGTCAGCGGGGCATTTCTAGGCCGGGCTTATTTTGACCTATTCTATCAACTAATAGCTTGTACGATTATTTTAAAGATTCTATATCGCAACGAAGCCCGGCAGTTGTTGACCCAGCCGGCCGAACTGCCGCCCGTAATTACAAGAGAGATGGAAGTAGTACCAGCGTATTGAGCCGCTTGTTGTCTTCCTTTTCCGGGCGCCGATAGGAGAGATTTCGGCATGTCTACTAACGAACGAAAAACCTCGGTGCCAAAGCGAATTGCCCTCGCTATGCTGTTTAGCTTGATCGTTTCTGAGTCGGGTCTCTTCGGACCGAAAGCAGCGGATGCACAGACACGAACTTGGAATTGGCAGACAGAGACGATTGACGCTGCGGGTAGTTTTCCGTCGGTAGTGGTCGATACACATGGAAACATTCATGTGAGCTACCTACACGAGGGGAAAGGAGTAATGTACGCCTTCCGGCCTGCTGGAACCTCGCAGTGGTTCACGATGGCAATCGATGAGAAAGGAATGCCTTATAACGAGACAACGGGCATTGCACTTGATCCGCAGGACAATCCCCACATTTGTTTCACTCCTGGCCCCCTCAAATACAGCTCCTTCAATGGTCACGAATGGAAGACAGAACTGATCGGGACGAATACGACAACCCTGGAATATACGTGCTCAGTCGCCATTTCACATAGCGGCGTTCCACATATCATCTGGTACCAAACTCACAGTTCGGACGGAACGCCTTTTCTCCATCTTCGATACGCCACAAAACAAGATGGCGTATGGCTCATGCAAACAGTCGATTTTGAATTTGAGACAGGAAAGTGGAATTCGCTTGTTTTGGACGCGGCGGGAATCCCGCATTTCTCCTATTCCTCGCTATCAGGCGGCGAGTTGCGCTATGCAACATTGAACGCGGACAAGTGGGACGTCAATATTATTGACTCACGGAATTTCAAGGACAACGGATCGTTTAACCGCGGTCTGGGCAATTCCATTGTGCTGGATGCTGGGGGCAACCCGGAAATCAGTTTTTACAACGATGGACTCTTGAAATTTTCGAGGAAAGCCGGCAGCCAATGGAAGACTGAAATTGTGGATCACGTTTCGGCTTCCCAGGGCTGGAGCCGCTACCGGAGCAGTGTAGTTCTCGATAGTCAAGCCATGCCGCATATTTGTTATGAAGACTACGGAGCCGTTAAACACGCTGTGTGGGACGGAGCCAAATGGCAGATACAAACTCTGACTCCAGGAAGCAACCAATCGCGCTCCCCCTCGATGGGGATTGGCGCAGGTGACATACTCTATGTTGTTTACCGGGATACGCTCGATTCTTCACTTAAAATTGCCATTGGAACTCCCTCCATCCATGGTGGGGAGACCTTGGGAAAGGTCAAGTAAATCACTGAAATGTTTTAGTCCTCCGCTAGCACCTAGGGAGAATACACGCTCCCCTCAGCGAGCGATATTGCATGAAGATTCTTTACCACCACCGCATCCGTTCTAAGGACGGGCAGTATGTTCATATTGAAGAGCTGACCAGTGCTATCAAGAAGCTCGGTCATGAAATCATCTTGGTGGGTCCGGGCGCGATCGAGAAAGAACAGTTTGGTTCCGATGCCGGTTTCATCGCCTGGTTGAAAAGATCCCTGCCCGCCTTCGTATATGAGTTGCTGGAATTCGGCTACTCATTTCCTGCATTCCTGCGTTTGTGGAGAACTGCGAGAGCCCATCGCCCGGATGGCATCTACGAAAGATATAGTCTCTTTTTCCCTGCCGGTATCTGGCTACACCGACTTTTGCGTATCCCACTCCTGCTGGAGATCAATGCCCCCTTGCTCAATGAGCGGAGCTGTTACGGGGGCCTGCAACTGACTCGCCTGGCGCGTTGGAGCGAGGAATACGTTTGGCGCGGGGCAGATTTTGTTCTTCCCGTTACTCAAGTTCTCGCGGAATTCGTGTCTCGGACCGGAGTACAGGAATCACGCATCGTTGTAACTCCTAATGGAGTCGATCGTGAGAAATTCCAATATCAACCGGGACGCATCGCGGCAAAACAGGCTTTGGGTCTCGAGGGGAGTCTCGTGCTTGGATTCACTGGCTTCATGCGAGAGTGGCACAGACTAGAACGCGTGATTGATTGGATTGCAGACCATCCCGGAGCACCGCCTTGCCATTTGCTTATCGCAGGCGATGGACCTGCGCGCCAATCTGTTGAACGCCGCGCTCGCGAACGCGGAATCAGTCGTTCCGTTACCATAACCGGGGTTGTCGGCCGTGAAGAGGTTATTCGCTACGTGGCTGCATACGATGTCGCCCTGCAGCCGGCGGTTGTGCCCTATGCTTCGCCACTCAAACTCTTCGAGTATTTGGCTTTGGGCTGCGCCATTCTTGCCCCGTCCATGCCGAACATTCGCGAAGTCTTGATCGACGAAGAGAATTCTCTCTTGTTCGATCCCGACGATAATGAAAGCTTCAACAAAGCTCTACGGCGAATATGCGGCGACGATGCTCTTCGGCAGCGCATTAGCGAGAACGCGCGACGCACAATTGAAAAATGTCAGCTCACTTGGGATCACAACGCCGAGCGTGTTATCCAACTCTTCGAGCGCCTCGGAGTGCGCGGGCAAACGAAGGAAGTGGCGCCCGAAGCGAAGCACCTTATTCAGGACTAGCTCCTGTCCCCGCGGGCCCCAGACGCGAGAAAAAGTAATGCTCCAGTTCTTTCGCAACCACGTCCCAAGTTCTTGACCGAGCATGCTCAATTAACGCTCTGCGGTCCCACTGCTGTCCCAAAGCGCTGTTCAGCCCCTGAGTGATGGATTCTAAATTCTGCTCCACTAGTACCCCAAGCTTCGGCGAGGTAATCACTTCTGGGACGCCCCAGACTGTAGTTGCAACGACGGGCGTCCCGCATGCTAAGGATTCGAGCAGCACATTGGGCCAGCCCTCCCGCGAGCTGACCAGACAGCTGACATCGGCTGAGCTATACCACTTATTCAATTCTTCGTTGGGTTGTACGCCAACCAAACAAACTCGATCGGAAACGCCGAGCTTTTTCGAGAGCGTTTCAAGCTCGGCCCGTTGGTTTCCCTCTCCGATGATATACAAATAGCTATTCGGCTTCTCTTTTACGATGCGCGCGAAGGTTGGAATCAGAAGGTGAAATCCTTTTCGCGGAATGAGCGCGCCAACGGCGAGCAGAACCGTGGCAGCCGCCGGAAGTCCAAGCAAGCGGCGTGCTTCGCCCCGCTCGATCGGCTGGAATCGTTCCAGGTCGATTCCGTTTCCAATCACTGTGCTGTGCTTCAAAGGAAGCCCCATCTCGACCATGGCTTCGCGCAGCGGCGTGCAGACGCCGATCCCTCCCGCGACACGACGCAAGGTCCATCGGATCATGGGTCGAATCAGCTTGAACCTGGGGAAGAGGTTCATGTCTGTTCCCCGAGCAGAAATCACGACGGGAAGACGCAGCCTGCGTCCGAGTAAGATAGCAGCAAAGCCGTCGGGATATACGTAATGAGCGTCGATCGCCGCAAATTGATTCTTGCGCTGAAGTTTGCGCACGAGACCGTAACTCCCACAGAACATTAGTAATCCATGAAGCGGCATACTGATCTTCGGGATTAGCAAATACCGGGGATGAAAAACCGTCATTCCCCCTATCTGTTCTTGATATGGAATATCGCGAACTTTTCCATGCTCTGGATGCGAGAACCACTTTGGTACCCAAGGAACCGGTGCGACCACTACGACACAGTTTCCGGGACGTCGAGCAAAATGTGCCATCCGTTGATACACAAACACGCCGTGCACAGGTTGGACGCTGTTTGGAAAAAGACTCGTGTAAGTCAAAATCTTCATGATGAGAGTGCCCCGGAACCCATAACCGATCGATTCAACAATCTGTTCTTAGGCGCGACCGACCTACACGATCCGCTATTCTTGACCTTGAATTTACTAGAAGTTATCACAGAGAATTTCCTGAGGCAGTGTAGCTTGTTTGTGTTGTCATCCTCCTGATGCGTCATGAGATGGCTACTAGAAATATCGATTTCATTCATTCGGATCAAGCGACGCAGCTTAGGCTGCGGACAGTTTCCCTTTATAGTGTGATCAGCCCATGCGTGAGGTAAAGGGCCAAGCAGTCCTATCATCCCCTGTTCGGCACCGTCTGCGCCAGCGCAGAGCCATGTGGTTGTAAGTCACTTAGGTCCAGATGGTTAGCCTGATGGGAACCATTTGGGTGCTACAATTTTTGTGTTCAGTCTACTTCTTTAAGTCTAGAGATGGAAAACGCTCTCACGATCGATCTCGAGGATTATTACCAAGTCACGGCGTTTTCTGCTGACAATACATCCTCGAACCTGGAATCACACGTCAGCCGGGTCCAGCTAAACACGGAAAAAACGCTAGCCATCCTGGCCGAAAAAGGTTGCCATGCAACTTTTTTTACCCTCGGCTCTGTTGCGGAAAAATTCCCTCAGCTAATCCGTCGCGTCGCCGACGAGGGACATGAAATCGCCTGTCACAGCTTCGCTCACCGGCAGGTTTTCTCTCTCAGTCGGAAGCAATTCCATGAAGATACGCGGAAAGCAAAGCAATTGCTGGAAGACGCCTCCGGTGCTCCCGTCCGTGGGTACCGGGCGCCTAGCTTTTCAATAATCAAAGAGTCCGAATGGGCTTTTGAAGTCCTAGCAGAGCTTGGTTTTACCTATGATTCGAGCATATTTCCCATAAAACACCTCAATTATGGGATGCCTAATGCTCCCCGCGGTCCATTCATCATCAAGACTCTCGCAGGTTCAATCCTCGAGTTCCCGATGCCCTCGCTTCACATAGCTGGCGTCCGGGCCCCCCTGGGAGGAGGCGCATACTTGCGATTTCTTCCGTATTGGTATACGCGCTGGGGGATTCGGCATCTGAACAGTTCGGAGAGCCGCCCCATTTGCGTTTATTTGCATCCGTGGGAACTCGATCCCGGACAACCTCGGATGAGCGGAAGCATAACGGCCCATATGCGCCACTACTTCGGTTTGAGTGGTACTGAAGCGAAGTTCCGTCGCCTGCTGGATGACTTTGACTTCAGACCTTTAGGAGCTCTGATTGAGAAGCTTATTCAGAATTTGTCGGCGGCTCCGAATGAACGTTTGTTGGAAATTCCCCTTGGAGAACTGGGTTCCTACACGGCTATTCGGTAGTGGAATCACCTAGCATCGTTACGCGACCATACGCTGAACTAAACCGACGTTCCTGTGGTGCTCCCTGAATAGGCTGGACTGCCGAATTCAGAATGACGGCCTATCCCAGGAGGAGAAAAAGAGATTTCCACTCGAGGCTGGTGACGAAATTCTTGAAGGAGATTTGAAAAGCGAGGCCGACTATTATCTGATCTCGGGTGACGGTGGGACAAGGCCGCCTAACAATGGTCACTAGTCGTTACGCGAAGTTTTGTCGCGCGATACCAGGTTAGAAAAGCCGTGATCCCTTTCTCCAGTCCGGTCGCAGGGTGATAGTTCAGCAATCGGCCTGCCTTTTCAATGTTGGCCCAAGTGAGAGGTACGTCTCCAGGTTGCATGGGAAGCCGTTTGAGAATCGCCTTACGCCCCGATACATGTTCGAGCGTCGCAACAAGTTCAGATAATGTTACAGGATGAGAATTGCCTAGGTTGAACACCGAGTACGGCGCGCCCTCCTCAGGAGATTCATACTCGATTGCGGCCAGTATTCCAGCGACGATATCACCCACGTATGTATAGTCTCGCCCGTTTGAACCGTCGCCGAAAAAGGGGATCGGTTTGTCCGCTTCCATTAACGCAAGGAATTTGTGGATGGCCAAGTCAGGTCGCTGCCGCGGCCCATAAACCGTAAAAAAGCGCAGACTTACCACACGGATGCCATACAGGTGGGCATAAGTGTAGCCCATCAGCTCACCGGACAATTTTGTTGCGGCATAGGGCGAAATCGGTTTCATTTCGATGCGATCTTCTGAAAATGGTGCAACGCTCGATGCACCGTAAACCGAACTTGAGGATCCGAAAATGAATCTGCGAATACCTAGCTCTCTGCATGCTTCCAAAAGGTTGAGGGTTCCCGAGATGTTTACTTGCTCATAGATTCCGGGTTGCTCAATGGATGGCCTTACGCCGGCTCGTGCAGCCAAATGAACTAATACGTCCGGCCTTGCGGAAGCCAGCAGTTCTTGCACCTTCTTACCGTTGCGTATGTCCACCTCAGCAAATTCAAATTTCCCATCACGCCCTACCTCCTCTAGATTGGCTTTTTTCCAGAGGGGCGAATAGAAGTCATCCAGATTGTCAACAATGGTCAGCTGTACCCCGCGCTTTAATAGCGCCGTTGCTAGATGGGAGCCAATAAAGCCAGCACCTCCGGTCAGCACGACCCGCTTCGGGTAAGAATTCATCTAGCTCCTGTGTTCTGGCCCAACTCGGGGTATTCCTCAACTCCAAGAAGACGGACGTGGTACCAAGCTAGCCCACATTTTGACGAAAGCATACCACACATGCCCAACACTGATCTTTGGGCGATACACCACGTCAGAAATGCGGCTGGTCAGGTCCGTTATCACAAAGAAATGCCATTCGGAGCTCCCCGGTCCACTGCGATGTTTTCCTAGCTCGCCAGATAATACGCTTACAGCTAAGAAGTCCTCGAACAAGCCTGTTCGACTCGTTCACCCAACGTTGACAACCATGAGATGGCTTTCAGCGTCCCGGAATGCGTTGAGCCCGTAGTAGCTGAGTCGTTGCGAAACGTGTGTAAATGATTGCCACTAGAGGAAGATCCACAGACAGTCGGATCAGAGTCTAAACGATCTCACACCCCAAGATCTCCTGTATACTGTTGATACTAAAGCTGTTAAGCCAAATTGAGCCCATTGGAGAATGGCAGTGCAAGTGCTTCAATCCGAGGTGTAGGATTGTAATTTCTATGCATCTGTGCTGGACAGTGAGGTCTTGAACCATTCGGCGATGTTCTTAGTAGGCTTCCTTATGCCTGAAGGAGAGTCACCATAGTGGACTGTAAGCGCGTTTTAGTGACAGGACACCACGGCTATATTGGTGCGATCTTGGTCAAAATGCTCGCGGCAAAGGGCTTCGAGGTCGTCGGCCTCGACAATGACCTTTTCTTCGAGAATCGTTTCGTGGGCGATCTCGTTCAAATTCCAAGCTTGCGGAAGGACCTGCGGGACGTCGAAGCTCGCGACCTTGAAGGTTTCGACGCGGTGGCGCACCTAGGGGCGCTCTCCAACGATCCCCTCGGAGACCTCAATCCTGAGCTCACGTACGAAATCAACTATCACGCATCGATGCGCCTGGCTCGCGCGGCCCGGCAAGCGGGTGTTAAACGCTTTCTCTTCTCTTCGTCATGCAGCATGTACGGCGCCGCAGGCTCTCAGATGCTTGATGAGAGCGCCAAGTTCATGCCGGTGACTCCCTATGCCGAATCCAAAGTGTTTGTCGAACGTGAGCTGACCAGCCTCGCAGTCTCCAACTTCAGCCCGGTGTTCTTACGGAATACCACGGCATATGGAGTTTCACCATTCATGCGCTTCGATGTTGTTCTGAACAATCTCGTTGCGTGGGCATACACGACAGGGCGAGTCTTGATCCAGTCTGACGGCACTCCGTGGCGCCCTCTGATTCACATTGAAGATATTTGCCGCGCTTTTATCGCCGTTCTTGAGGCTCCGCGCGAGGCCATCCACAATCAGGCATTCAACGTGGGTATCACCGAAGAAAACTATCAGGTGCGGGATATCGCCTCAGTTGTTCAAGAAACCGTTCCTGGATGCAAGATTGAGTACTCGGCCAATGGTGGACCTGACCTTCGATCCTATCGCGTAAATTTTAGCAAGGTCAGAAACAACCTCCCCGGTTTCCAGCCGCAGTGGAACATTCGACGAGGAGCTCAGGAGGTTTACGCGGCGTGCCAGGAGAGGAAACTGACACTGGAAGAATTCGAAGGGCCCCACTATAAGCGCATCACTCATATTCGGAAGTTGCTTGCGGAAGGCCGGCTTGATGCGCAGCTCCGCTGGACGAGTGCACGCCCGCTAGCTGCCCCGGCGGCGTCGGCAGTTTGAGTCGGATGTTCATCGAACCGGGAGCGCAACAGCGGTGATTTTTAGACCGACGAGTTTGCAAGGTGCATACATGATTGAACCGGAACGAACGGAAGACAACCGGGGCTACTTTGCACGCACGTTTTGCGAAAAGGAATTCGGGTCTCGTGGTTTGGAAACTCATGTTGCGCAGTGCAGTGTTTCCTTTAATCGACGAAAAGGTACGTTACGCGGAATGCATTATCAGGTGACACCGTTCGAAGAAGTCAAGCTAGTGCGGTGCGTCCGCGGTGCAATTTATGATGTGATTATCGATCTAAGAAGGGATTCATCGACGTTCAAGAAGCATCTGTCGGTCGAGCTCGACGAGCGAAACGGCAAAGCGCTTTATGTGCCGGCCGGATTCGCACATGGTTTTCAAACGCTCGCGGACGACTCAGAAGTCTTCTATCAGATGTCGCAGTTTTATTCTGCCAAGCATGCGCGTGGCGTCCGCTGGAATGATCCGGCGTTCGCCATACCCTGGCCGCAGGATATGCGAACGATTTTAGAGCGAGACCAGAATTATCCCGATTTTGAATAGTCGCCAATGACTGCTGGTACAACGATCGCTTCAATGAAAACCGCTCCGAACTCCACGAGTTTGGGAGACCGGATGCATTCTTTTGCCGCGGAACTCTACCCAATTTGCCGCAGTATCACGGGGAATGGGCTTCGCGAGACCCTTCGTCGAATCGGAGAGCGAATTCCCCTTCAACTCCACGAGGTAGCCAGCGGAACCAAGGTGTTTGACTGGACTGTCCCACGCGAATGGAATATACGGGATGCCTACGTCAGCAACTCGCGCGGCCATCGCGTTATCGATTTTCGAAATTGCAATCTGCATGTCGTCAACTACAGCATTCCGGTTAGGGCGAAACTTTCACTCCGCGAATTGAAAGAGCATCTGCATACCCTGCCGGATCATCGTGATTGGATTCCTTACCGGACGTCTTACTACCGGGACGCATGGGGCTTTTGTCTGAGCCAGCGGCAATTGGATTCTCTACCGGAAGATGAATATGAAGTGGTCATTGATTCGACTTTGGAAGATGGTCATCTCACCTATGGCGAGTGCGTGTTGCCGGGGGAGACCTCTCAAGAGATTTTGATTTCCGCCCATTCTTGTCATCCCTCGCTCTGCAATGACAATCTCTCAGGCATAGCAGTCGCGACATTCCTTGCGCAGGCACTGACTTCCAAGCCGCGCCGATACACGTACAGGTTTCTCTTTATCCCAGGGACCATTGGTTCCATTACCTGGCTGAGCAGGAATGAAGAGGCAATTGCCCGCATTAAGCACGGTCTGGTCCTCGCCTGCGTCGGAGACCGCGGAGCGTTTTCCTATAAGAAGAGTCGCCGCGGAAACGCCGAAATCGACAGGGCAGTGCTGCACTTGCTCAATCACTCTGGAAAGCCTTATAACGTTCGCGATTTTTCACCTTACGGTTACGACGAACGCCAGTTTTGCTCTCCGGCCTTCAATCTGCCGGTGGGTTGTTTGAACCGAACCCAGCATGGAAAATTCTCTGAATACCACACTTCGGCGGACAACCTGGACTTCATTGAGCCGTCAGCGTTGGAGGATACGTTCACTCACTGCCTAGAAATCTTCGACGTGCTCGAACACAATCGCAAATATCGTAACCTAAATCCAAAGTGCGAGCCGCAGCTCGGAAAGCGTGGTCTCTATCGGGAGATGGGAGGCCACGCCGATTCTGAAATCCGAGAGCTTGCAATGCTATGGGTTCTGAATCTCTCTGATGGCGAAAACTCACTGCTCGACATCGCAGAGCGCTCCGGGCTCGAGTTTGCGGCCATTTTTCAAGCCGCTTCGAATTTGCTACAACACAATCTACTCGGGCCCCAAGTACAGGAGGATCGACCTTGAACACCGTCTTCTTCGACCCCGACGTTTCTGACGACGCCCGCCGGAAACTGCTGTATGAAGGACAACTGATTGTTCACCGTCCAAAGCCCAGTTCTCTCGCCCTGTGCGAGTTTGCGCGTGAAATGGCAGAGAAAGCATTCGCCCCTCTGGACCCCCGACAGGCGCAGCACCACTTACCAATAGAGCGCTTTGCAGCTATCCTCGCGGAATTGAAACCGCAATTCATTCATCATCCCCGGAGTAAGCAGCTCATCCAGCAACTACTCTCGGAGATCGGCTGCGACCTGGAGAAAACCCATTTTGACGTTCCTCGGCTCCGAACATCCACTCATGGAGGATATCTGGATTCTGGCATCTCTTACGCATTCCACCCTCATCGCGATACTTGGTATTCGGCACCTTTCTGCCAGATCAATTGGTGGATCCCTGTATACGAGATTCAACCTGAAAACGTGATGGCGTTCCACCCACGCTATTGGACGCACCCGGTAAAGAACGGATCCCATGACTATAACTATCAGGAATGGAACCGCACGAGCCGGCGAATCGCGGCGCAACAGGTAGGAGTTGACACCCGAAAGCAACCGCGCCCCGAAGAACCGATGGAACTGGATCCGCAGATTCGAGTTGTTTGCCCAGTCGGAAGCATCCTCCTTTTTTCAGCAGCGCAGATGCACTCCACCGTTCCCAATACCTCAGGGTATACAAGGTTCAGCATCGATTTTCGAACGGTAAATTCCGACGATGCACTTGCACGCCGTGGCGCCAAGAACATCGATTCTGATTGCACGGGGACCTGCATGGGCGATTACCTGCGCGGAACCGATCTAGCACATGTTTCGGAAGAAATCATCGCGATGTACGACATTCCGCTCCACAATGCAACAGCGGCCTCGATGACTGCGCCTGTGGAAGCAAAGTCTTAGAAGGGTGTAACTTCAGCGATGCCTGAATCGGTTTGCCAAATCACGAAATTCGATAAATCCAAAGCGTTGCAGGAGCGGGTGCACGCGCTTATTCCGGGTGGAGCACATGTCTACGCAAAGGGTGACGACCAATTTCCCTTGCACGCTCCGGGATTCATTGAGCGCGGACAGGGATGCCATGTTTGGGACGTAGATGGCAATGAGTTTATCGAATACGGGATGGGATTGCGTGCCGTCAGTCTTGGACATGGCTTCGGACGCGTCGCAGAAGCTGCCTACCGCCAATCTCTATTGGGAACAAACTTCAGCCGTCCTAGCCCAATCGAACTCGAATGCGCAGAGATGGTCGCCAGTTTGATCCCTTCGGCGGAGATGGTCAAATTTGCAAAAAACGGATCAGACGTCACGACTGCTGCCGTAAAGCTCGCGCGCGCTTTCACGGGACGAGACATGGTGGCTATCTGCAGCGACCAGCCATTTTTCTCTGTAGACGATTGGTTCATTGGCAGCACGCCACTGTCCGCTGGTATTCCGGGGGTCATCCAAGATCTCACGGTGGGCTTTCATTACAATGACTTGGCGAGTCTTCAAGAACTCTTCCATCAATATCCGGGCCGTATTGCCTGCGTGATTCTGGAAGCGGAAACTATCGTTGCTCCTGCCCCGGGATTCCTCCAAGGATTGCAGGATCTTATCCGGGAAAACGGCGCTGTGTTTATCCTTGACGAGATGATTACCGGCTTTCGCTGGCACTTGGGAGGCGCCCAAACTTACCACGGTTTGCGCCCGGATCTATCGACTTTTGGAAAAGCCATTGCCAATGGGTTTTCTCTCTCAGTGCTTGTGGGACGCCGCGATCTAATGGAGCTTGGTGGCCTTTTACACTCGAAGGAACGAGTATTCCTTTTGTCAACGACGCATGGGGCCGAAACGTCCGCGCTCGCTGCCGCGCTTGAAACCATGCGCATCTACCTGCATGAGGGCGTGATCGAACAACTCTATACGCAAGGAGAACGTTTGCGGAGAGGCATCGAACGCGCAATCGCAAACCACCGTCTCGAGGGCTACTTTGCCGTGCTTGGTAAGCAGCCCAATCTTATTTACGCGACGCGGGACCAAGATAAGAATCCATCGCAAGCCTTGCGTACTCTATTTCTCCAGGAAACGATCAAGCGTGGCCTGATATTGCCTTCACTGGTAGTTAGTTTTTCCCACTCCGATCTAGACATCGACCGCACAATTGAGGGCATCGATGAAACGCTCGGAATCTATAAGAAAGCTTTGGAGTTCGGCGTGGAAAAGTATCTTGTTGGGCGCCCGGTGAAACCTGTCTACCGCAGATTTAACGCGAAATAAGGCAAAATTGAATGAACTCAATTGGACACAACCAGTCATCCACGATTGACACGTCATCAGAACTGCGTACGGCCAAAACTAAGGCTGAACGGACGGCGCCAGTTTCGTTCCTATGCCGCTTTTGCAACAACAGAGTCCAACATACTTTCATCGACCTGGGCATGTCTCCATTGTGTGAGAGCTATTTGACTGTCCAGCAGCTCAATGAGATGGAGCCTTTTTATCCTCTTCACGTGTTCGTCTGTGACAACTGCTTCTTGGTACAGCTTCAGGAGTACGTGAGCGCGGAATCTATTTTTAACGAGTACGCTTATTTCTCGTCCTATTCAGAGAGTTGGCTTGCGCACGCTAAGGCGTATACGGAAAAAATGATTGAGCGTTTTGTGCTTGGCCCGAAAAGTCAGGTAATTGAGCTGGCCAGCAATGACGGTTACCTGTTGCAGTACTTTGTCTCCGCAGGAATCCCTGTATTGGGAATCGAACCAGCCGCCAACGTGGCCGCCGCTGCAGTCAAAAAAGGTGTGCCGACTCTCGTGAAGTTCTTCAATCGAGAAGGCGCCGAAGAACTTGTGGCCCAGGGCATCAAAGCGGATCTCTTGCTCGGCAATAACGTCCTTGCTCAGGTACCTGATCTGAATAGTTTCGTTGCTGGAATGAAGATTTTGTTGAAGCCGAGCGGCATCATTACCATGGAGTTTCCGCACCTTATCAAGCTAATGGAACAGGGTCAGTTCGACACAATTTACCACGAACATTTTTCCTATTTTTCCCTATTGGCCGCAGAAAAGATATTTTCCTCACACGGGTTGACGATCTTCGACCTCGATGAGCTGCCTACTCACGGCGGCTCTTTGCGCATCTACGCCTGCCACTCAGAAGACGATTCCAAAAACCTGAGCTCGCGAGTACTGTCCGTTCGAGCGGCCGAAGAAGCGGCCGGTCTCTCGAGACTTGAGAGCTACTCTTCTTTCGCCAAGTGCGTCGAGGAGGCAAAGTGCGCTCTGCTCGAATTTCTGATTCGCGCTCGCCGGAATGGGAAACATGTCGCAGCTTACGGCGCTCCCGGCAAGGGGAATACGCTTTTGAATTATTGCGGCATTCGCTCGGACCTGCTCGCCTACGCTGTGGATCGCAATCCCTATAAGCAGGGAAAATTTCTCCCAGGCAGCCACATTCCGATTCTTGCGCCAGAGCGTATCCGCGAAACCAAGCCTGATTATGTATTGATCTTGCCATGGAATCTGAAGGACGAAATCATGCAGCAGCTCGCTTATATTCGCGAATGGAATGGACAGTTTGTTATTCCGATTCCTGAAGTTCAACTCTATGAGTAATCGTGAACAAACGGATTGCTCGCTGGCGAGAGACAGCGAGAGAGGAGAAGACTCGTGAAAGTAGTTCTATTCTGCGGAGGATTGGGACTTCGCATTCGGGATTATTCTGAGAGCATTCCCAAGCCTCTCGTTCCCATCGGGTCCCGTCCGATTCTTTGGCACGTGATGAAGTATTACGCTCACCACGGCCACAAGGATTTTATCCTCTGTCTGGGATACAAAGGCGAGATGATCAAGCAGTTTTTCCTCAATTACAACGAGTGCATGTCCAATGACTTTACGTTGTCACAGGGCGGCAAGAAGTTGGAACTCTTCAATAGCGACATTCACGATTGGAAGATCACTTTCGTGGATACAGGGATCGAGTCTAATATCGGCCAGAGACTGAAAGCAGTCGAGAAGTATCTTGATGGCGAAGAGATGTTTCTCGCCAATTATACCGATGGGTTGACGGATCTTCAGCTGCCTACGCTGATCGACAATTTCAAGAATCTCGGTTGCGTCGCGACGTTTCTGAGCGCCCCCCCGAATCTCAGCTATCACATCGTGCGGACCGGCGAGAGTGGTGTGGTGAGCGAAATCAGGGAAATGACCAAGTCTAATTTGCGCATAAACTCCGGTTACTTTGCTTTCAAAAAACAAATCTTCAAGTACATCTCAGACGGCGAAGAGCTGGTGAAAGAGCCATTCCAGCGATTGATTGCCGAGAAGCAACTGGTTGCTCACGAGCATCAAGGTTTTTTCCTTGCCATGGATACTTTCAAGGACCGGCAGCAAATGGAAGATCTCCTTTCGGGTGGAATTGCACCCTGGGAATTGTGGAAAAAGTCAGCTTCGATCCCCGAGAACATCGCGAGTAAACGTGATCCCGGTCCGCCAAACGGCTGCGTTCCAGTAACGACAAGCCATGCTTAGGGTCCAATTTGATAAGTCGGGAACTCCAATGCAAAGGATTCTTTGTCTCGGCGCGCATTGCGACGATATCGAGATTGGTTGTGGAGGGACGATTCTCCGACTTCTGGAAGAAAATCCGTCCGTTCGAATTACCTGGGTCGTATTTAGTTCGACGCCCCAGCGCCGCCGCGAGGCGCACAGGTCGGCTCGCCTCTTCCTCAGGGATATGCGGCGCCACAGAGTCATCGTCAAGAGCTTTCGGGATTCGTACTTCCCGTATCAAGGCAAACGGATCAAAGAGTTCTTCGCCACGCTGAAGGGGGAGCCATCCCCGAATCTCATATTTACTCATTTTCGCAGCGATTTGCATCAGGACCATCGCCTGATTTCGGAATTGACCTGGAATGCATTCCGAAATCACCTGATCCTGGAATACGAGATACCGAAGTACGACGGCGACCTGGGTTCCCCGAACTTTTTTGTGGGGATCGATGACGGAATCTCAGCGACGAAGATCCGTTACCTTTTAGAAGCTTTTCAAAGCCAGAGGAGCAAGCCATGGTTTACGGAAGACACTTTCCGGGCGCTGCTCCGAATTCGGAGTATTGAATCGAATCCTGAGACCAAATATGCCGAGGCGTTCCACTGTCGCAAAGCGCTAATGTGACCAGAAGGCTGCCCGTTCTCTTTGGAATAGAGGCCTTCTTTCAAGATAGAGAGAATGAAACGTATAGCGATTCGCGGCGGGGAAAGTGGAGATTGAGTGGTGCGCAACTCACGGAAATTGCACGCGTGCGACCGGTCAGCAGATGGTTATCATTATTGTTGAGTTGGTCTCCAGGCTTTGGATCGAAGCGAAATGAAGATCCAAGGAAAGACTTTGCATCTTACACTGCGCCAGCGTTTTTATCTGGATGCATGAGCGGAATTTCAGACTCATGAATTCTATGGTGAACCAAAAAGTGGACTCGGGGCAATCGGCACCATTCGTGAGCATCATAACCCCATTCTACAATACTGAACTCTATCTAGCGCAATGCATCGAAAGTGTGCTCGCGCAAACATATAAGAATTGGGAATACATCCTGGTCAATAATCAAAGCACGGACACATCGAGAAGCATTGCAGAACGTTATGCCCAGAAAGACAGCCGGATCCGGTTGCTTGATACGCCGAATCATTTCAGTCAAGTTGAGAATTTTGAACGTGCTCTCCGGCACATGTCGCCAGAGAGCAGGTACTGCAAGATGGTGCTGGCGGATGATTGGATATTCCCAGAGTGCGTTGAACGCATGGTCGAAGTAGCTGAGGCGAACCCAACTGTCGGCATTGTCAGTTCTTATCACCTTTTTGGCGATGAGCTGAAGGGTGATGGACTGGCGTACTCTGGCGCGCTTATCCCGGGCAAAAAGGCTTGCCAGCATATGCTCCTCGATGATTTTTGCTTGACAGGTTCGCCGACATCCATACTGGTTCGTTCCGACATCATCAGGCAATCACATCCGTTCTACACCGATGAATGGATACATGAAGATACCGAGGCCTGCTTTCAGGTTCTCGCACAGCATGATCTGGGCTTCATCCATCAAGTGCTGACTTTTATACGCAATGACAATGTATCTATCAGCTCTAAGGTCGGACGGTTCAATCAGGGACCGCTCCGGAAGTACATGTTTGCGAAGAAGTATGGGCCGCAATTCTTCGCAGAAAACGAATGCCGCAAACACCTGCGCCACGCGACTGATTTTTATGGCCAGTTTCTCGCTGAAAGCATGTTCCAGTTCAGGGGCAGGGATTTCTGGGACTTTCACCGGCGTGGCTTGAAGGCCGTGGGCTCCAGCTTTTCGAAGATGGGACTTCCCAAGTACGTCGTTCTCGAGATTATCGACATCATTTGTAATCCAAAAAAGACCGCGGGAAGAATTGTTCGATTGCTCAGATTATCAAGAGTAAAATCCAAGGGCTCGAAGACCCCGACGGCGCTCGCAACGTAGCCGTAGTCGATGTGTGTTTGAGAGGATGACCAACAATGCGCCGCCAAATTCTTGAACTGGTCTCACGCCGCGATCTTCTTTACATGATCGCCTGGCGTGAAATCAAGATACGCTACAAACAGTCGGTCATGGGATTTTTGTGGGCAATCCTATTGCCTGCAATCATTGTCATCGCCGGTATTTTTGTGCGCTATGGCATGTCCGCACTTTCGGGGAAACCTCCTTCCCCCCAGGACATTGCTGGAGTCACGGTTAAAGCCTTGGTTTGGGCATTCTTCGCAGGTGCCTTGCGCTTTTCATCGACAAGTCTAATCGCGAATCCAAACTTGGTAACGAAGATCTACGTGCCGCGCGAAATCTTTCCCCTCGCCTCAATCCTTTCTCAACTCCTGGATTTTGGAGTCGCATCGGTCCTCACGGTGATCGTTTTTGCGGTTACCGGGCTTGGTGCAAGTTGGCAATTGCTTTGGGTCCCGCTGCTGGTGATGATAACCGTCGCCCTCGTGACCGGCTGGGCTCTCATCATTTCGGCAGCGTGCCTGTTCTATCGGGATGTTAAGTATCTAGTTGAGGTTGTGATCACTTTCGCTATTTTTGTCACCCCCGTATTCTATAATGTTCAAATGTTCAAGAAATGGGCGAACCTATTGCTGCTCAATCCACTCGCGCCGGTCATTGAGGGGCTTGAAAAATGCGTTGTCTATCGGACAATGCCGAGTCTTCCCTGGGTTTCATACAGTGGCATTTTTGCACTGGTTAGCCTCGTCGCTGGTTTCTATCTGTTCAAGAAATGGGAGCCGGCTTTCGCGGAGAGCATATAGTGGCCATGACTGATACGGTGCTGCGCGTCGCAAACGTTTCTAAGAAGTTCGTCAAAGGAGAAATCCACGATTCTCTCCGTGACTTAATTCCTTCGGCTGTTGCCCGGCTTTTGGGACGTAGCCGTGCAAAAACATCGTCTACCAAGGAGTTTTGGGCGTTGCGGGAAGTGAGTTTTGAGCTAAAACGCGGCGAGGCATTCGGAATTATCGGATCCAATGGAGCAGGCAAGAGTACGATTCTGAAACTCATCACCGGCATCATGAAGCCAACCATGGGGCGGATTGACGTCAATGGTCGGCTCTCCGCACTCATTGAAGTGGGCGCCGGTTTCCATCCGGACCTCACCGGACGCGAAAATATTTATCTAAACGGTACCATCCTGGGGATGAAGCGCGCAGAGATCGACCGCAAGTTCGATGCCATTGTTGAATTTTCAGGATTGCGGGATTTCATTGACACGCCCGTGAAAAGATACTCGACGGGAATGTATGCGCGCCTTGGGTTTTCTGTCGCCGCACACGTTGATCCGGACATTCTGATCGTGGACGAAGTCTTAAGCGTCGGGGACGTCGTCTTTCAGAATCGCTGTCTGGAGCGGATGAATAGCATCCTTCGCAGCGGCGCTACGGTGATCTTTGTGTCGCATAATCTGCGCGCGATCGTCGAGCTTTGTCCGCGGAGTATCCTCTTAGAGGCAGGAGAAATCGTAGCGTCCGGACCCAGCCACGAAGTGATGAATAATTATCTTGAAAGGAGCGGGGCGCAGGGGCGGCGCTCGACATCAAGAGACATATCCATATCTCAAGTGAAGGTCAGGGGTTCGCGGCTCGACGGAGGCACATTCGATTCCGGAGAGAAGATCTGGGTGGATGTAGAAGTTGAGTGCGTTGCCGAAGGCGAGCCGTTCTCAGTCGTTCTTTTTGTCAATGACGATAGACAGTACGAGGCATTCCATACGTCGACTGAGTACTTGGGCTATCCTCCCGTCTCGATGAAGCCCGGCGAACGATTCACGTGCACGTTTGAAATGGATTTGAATTTGGCAGGAGGCACGTTTTATTTGGGCATTCTGTTGTATCGGTTTGACGCTGAGAAAATCCTCGACCGTTTGTTCCCGGCTGCAACGATCTTCGTGAACTCGCGCCCAGAAGTCCGTGGGGTTGTGAATCCTCATCCACGAGTCACCACATTCGGACTGGTACAGAAAGTAGAATCCACTAATGAGGTCATTACAGGGTGAAAAAAGGGAAAGTGCGTCCGCTCAAGCTTCACGTAGGCGAGGCCGTTGAGGTCCGCAGCGCATCAGAAATCTTCGCAACCCTTGACGACCAGGGAGCGGTTGACGGCCTGCCTTTCATGCCGGAGATGCTTGATTATTGCGGCAAGCGCTTTCGCGTTGAGAAACGCGCCGACAAAACATGCAATACAATCACGGTAGTTGAATCCAGGCGCCTCCACGATACCGTCCACCTCGAAGCATTGAGGTGCAACGGTGAGGCGCATGGCGGGTGCCAGGCGCAATGCCTCCTGTTCTGGAAGGAAGCTTGGCTCAAGCGCGTTGATGAACGCGAGGATTCTTCCCAACTGCCTTTGGGATCGATGCAGCCGCCAACATCGTCCTTGGTTGCGCCTCAATTTGACTCGGCTCGCCTGCATGCATGCACAAAACGGGTTGAGCCCTCGAGCAGCGCAGAAGTGCATTACCGTTGCCAGGCTACCGATCTCCTAAAAGCCTCCGAACCATTGCCCTGGTGGGATCTCAGGCAGTACTTTCGCGACGTTTACTGCGGGAACGTTGGACTGATGGATGGTGTTCGCGCCCTCCTGTTCCGCCTCTTTCTCAAGACCCTTAAGCTGGGAGCTTACCGCGCCCAGCTTTGGACCTACAATCACTTGCAGTCCTTGCGGGGTGGCACGCCTTATCCATATGTGTGGGGAACCCTTGACAAAACCTTTCGGGCGTCACCACTGGACCTCAAGCCGGGCGAGCTGGTGCAAGTGAAGTCGTACAAGGAGATTCTAGAAACGCTGAATAAAAAGAATCGAAATCTTGGTCTGAGCTTTGACCCCGAGATGGTGCCCTACTGCGGCAGCGTGCGCCGGGTGCGCGCTCGCGTCGAACACATAATCAATGAGCGGACCGGAAAAATGATGACGTTTTCCAATGACTGCCTCATTCTCGAGGGCGCCATTTGCCGTGCTGAGTACAGCGATAAACGGCTCTTTTGCCCGCGCAGTATTTTCCCGTTCTGGCGGGAGGATTGGTTGAGGCGCGTGGAACAGACCACGGAATCTAAAGACGCAACTGAGCAGACTACTCCCGAGAGTGATGTCGCGACCCAACGCGCCTAGGATTCAACCTAGGTTTCAGCGTGAATCCCCACGCGAGTATAGCTTCCAGACCTCAGTGTTTGTGGGAGGGAGAACTAACGGGCTTGGGCAACGCAAAAGCCAGAATGCTTCGACCCGCCGCAATGGCTATGTACTGACGCCCGGCCAATTCATAACTCACTGGAGCAGCCGCAATTTGACCGCCGGCGTTAAAACGCCACAGCTCCTCTCCTGTCCTCGCGTCCAAGGCAAGAAGTAGCTCGCCGTCTCCTCCCAAAACGAGCTGGCCTGCGGTGCTCATTACTCCGCCCATCTCCATCCGAATCTTGCGGGGTGGACCCGCGTGCTGCCAGCGAATCTTTCCCGTGGTCACTTCGATCGCCTTTACGGCGAGGATCGCTCCCTCATTGGGAACCGGCGTGGCTACTCCGCCGAGAGTTTCCCCGATTGGATCTACTGGCTCATTCGCGCTTGCGTAGAAGATTCCTCCTTTGTCGATCGTGGGAACAAACATCAATTGCAGCTGTGGGTCATAGGACGGGGACCACCAGTTGGTTCCACCGCCGACACCCGGATAAAGCAGCGATCCCTGGGGGGTTGGTATCGCTTCCGGACGCACGCGCGGGCGTCCACTGGCATCAAGCCCGTCCGCCCAAGTCTGTTTCACGAATGGAGCACCGAGCAAAAACTTCCCAGTCGTTCGGTCGAGCAGGTAGTAGAAACCATTACGGTTGGCCCAAGCGACCAACTTGCGGTTGGATCCTTCCAACTTGGCATCAACCAAAACCGGAATCTGGACGGAATCCCAATCATGCAGGTCGTGCGGCGTGAATTGGAAATACCACCGCAGCTTGCCGGTGTCCGCGTCGATTGCAACAATCGAATTGGAATACAGGTTGTCCCCTTCCCGATTCTCTCCGTAAAAGTTTGGCGAAGGATTGCCCACACCCCAATAGAGAACGCGCGATTCTGGGTCAAAAGAGCCCGTGAGCCAGGTGGGTGCTCCTCCCGCGGCAATCGAGTTTCCTTTCCAGGTCTCACTTCCAGGCTGCCCGGCTCCAGGTGCAGTGTAATATCGCCAGCGAAGCTTGCCGGTCGCTGCGTCATATGCGTCTATGAAGCCGCGCGCCCCATATTCGCCACCGGCAACGCCAGTCACTACCATGTCATCGATCGCCAGCGGCGCGCTGGTTATGCTGTAGCCTTTCGACGGCTCAGCCACTGGAACGTCCCAGATGACCTTGCCCGTGTCCGCGTCCAGAGCAACCATGTGTGCATCCAGTGTCCCAAGAAATACTTTGTTCCCCATCAGCGTCACGCCCCGGTTTACAGGACCACAACACAGTAGGAGCTGAGACGGGAGGTCCCGCGAATAGGTCCACAGGACCTCGCCGGACGACGCGTCCAGAGCGAGAACACGATTCGGAGGCTCCGTCACAAACATCGTGGACCCACGTACAATCGGGGACGTCTCGACGCGCTCAACGGGAGTTGAGAACTGCCGGCTCCATTCGACGCGGAGCTGCGAAACATTCTCACGATTGATCTCTCTCAGGCGGCTGTGCCGGTGCCCTGCGTACGAACCTGAATACATCAGCCACGCGCCGGGGACATCCTCGGCGTGTTGAAGTTCGGCGGCAGTGACCGGCGCAATCGATAGCCGGGGCTCCGCGGACCCGCCTGCTTCCGTCTTCTGTCCGGCTAGTACCAACTTTAGATAGCTAACCAGTCTCCAGACGTCATCGCGCGGCAGGTTTCGGCCCACCATCGCCGAGCGTGGAATCCCGATAGTAATGGTTCGATAAAGTGCCCAATCGCTGTGACCCTGCCGATACACGTGATCGTTCAGAGCAGGGCCCCCCGGCCCTCCACGAGCCTCATCTCCATGGCACGACGCACATTGCTCACGAAACATGCGCGTCCCAGCTTCAATGTCGTTATGCGAGCGGCGGGGGCTCTCGATTGCTTCATAAGGGTTTCGCGTCTGGGCCAGTTTCCGGAGATCGACACCGTTGCCTCGGCTCAGCATCCAGCCAATGTCAGACCACCCGGCATCGTCGAGCCGGCCCGCCACCTTGTCAAACACAATGATCGCGCGAAACCGTAAGGGAGGTACCAGAGCAACGGCCACGGCGCCAAGTAATAGAACCAGGGCGATAGCCACGAGGAATAAGCGTAAGGCCCGGCCGTGTCGCACAACTCACCTCTCGTTTTTCTTTGCAAGCCCGATGTTATCATCCGGCATTCATGCCTGTCTTTAAGGTGGATTGAGGCTTGCTTCATAAAACAGCACTACAAGCTTCCTTTCAGTTTCATTCGCCCAATCGTCCGCGAAGCATCGTTGCCCTTTCCTGCCATCGATACAGCATCTGCCAGCTAGTATTGCGCTTAAATGCGCCGGCCCTTAGCTTATACGAGCGCGGAACCATAAAGCGACCTTCGCATACGCCAAATCTAAAGTATATTTGGGTAGGGACTGCTGAATGAGCGAACTATCAACTGAAGAGAAACCCCTGCTTTCTGATTTGATCAGCGTAGTTGTATGCACGCGTAACCGTGCCGCCAAGCTACCGCAATGTCTTAGCACATTGCTGGCTATGAATGCCGCTGACGGGTTTCGATGGGAACTCGTATGCGTCGACAACAACTCCACGGATCAAACGAAACAGGTCATCGAAGAATTCGCCTCCTCTTCTCGTATTCCAATCAGATACGTATTCGAACGCGTCCAGACAATTTCCTCTGCTCGGAACGCCGGTCTCCGCCAGGCCCTGGGCGATATCATCGTCTTCACCGATGATGACTGTCTGGTTGATCGGAATTGGCTCGGAACCATCTGGAAGGAATTCCGGGCGGACGCTTTGCTGGCAATGCTTAGTGGCAGAGTCGAGCTGCAGGATCAGAACGATCTGCCGATCTGTATCCGTTCCTTCAAGGAGAGGATTACCGTTGATCCGACGAATGTCTTCAGCGTCATTGGGACAAGTAACATGGCGTTCAAGCGCGATGTCATTGAGAGCATAGGCGGGTTCGATCCGGACTTTGGCGCCGGCACACCGCTCCTTGGTTCCGAAGACTCAGATTTTGTCTATCGAGCATTGAAGGCGGGGTTCAAAGCCACCTACTCGCCCGACGTTCTAGTCCTCCATGACCATGGGCGCCGCAGCGGGCTGGACCGTCGCAAAATCGAGGGCGCATATGTCATCTCGCGTGGCGCCTTCTACCTCAAACACATGCTGAAGGGGGATCCCCAGATCACGCGCTTGGCATATTGGGAGTCGACAAAGTTCGCCAAGCAAGTACTCTTCAAGTCAAATGCTGGCGAGTCAAGATGGGATGCAGCCAGACTACTCGGATACCTTCTGAAGGGATTCTTTCTCTATCTTCTGGTTTGTATACGTAGAATTGGCGGAGCCTCTACCTCGAACCAGAAGCTCGATCGACCAACCTTAAAGAGCGGTCGGCCGGCCGTACCTTCGAGCTGATCGCCGTGCTTCTTCCTTGAAGCCGGTGGCTTATTCTGAACCCTCTCTAGAAGGCTCCTTGATTCCCCTCGTACCAAACGTACCGCTACTCCCCCTACGGGTGAGTGATCGGATACGCCACACTTGGCCTAAATCTGTACCTCTGGTCAGGTATAATCCTACCCCCGGCGAGCTAGACTCGTGCCCGGGCAGAAGTAGACTGTGCCGATTTGCATCGGGCACATCGCGGTTGCCCAGGCCGGGATTGGGGTCTCGCTCGAATATGATCATTTCGCTGCTTAAGACCAGGATGAGCTTCGTAAACAAACCGCTATCCGTTCTTCACCTTGCACTGCTCTTTTCGGTGGGCGCACTTGGCGGTTGTGCCGGGATTGTCAGTTCAAATGGCACAAGTGAGGTTTCAATCCCAAGTATTACCGCGCAACCATCCAGCCAGACAGTGACGGTAGGACAGACGGCGACATTTTCTGTGACGGCGAGCGGGACGGCTCCATTGAGCTACCAGTGGGCGAAGAATGGGGTGAACATCAATGGAGCGACATCGGCGAGCTACACGACGCCGGTTACCACGAGCGGGGACAACGGATCGACGTACCGGGTGGTGGTGAGCAATACAGCGGGAAGCATAACGAGCAGCACGGCGACGTTGACGGTGAATGCGGCAGTGGTGGGACCCGCGATCACGGTACAACCTGCGAATCAGACAGTGACGGTAGGACAGACGGCGACATTTTCTGTGACGGCGAGCGGGACGGCTCCATTGAGCTACCAGTGGGCGAAGAATGGGGTGAACATCAATGGAGCGACATCGGCGAGCTACACGACGCCGGTTACCACGAGCGGGGACAACGGATCGACGTACCGGGTGGTGGTGAGCAATACAGCGGGAAGCATAACGAGCAGCACGGCGACGTTGACGGTGAATGCGGCA